>ERZ1048068.14-NODE-14-length-160405-cov-16.480112_pt1 | contig 160405 bp, 177 predicted proteins | sample MGYA00383098_ERZ1048068 | MGnify/ENA primary metagenome ERZ1048068 (study PRJEB29581, sample SAMEA5548368) | metagenome | biome: marine; feature: coastal; material: water | depth 1 m | study: Short-term variability in the microbial, nano- and picoplankton...
AACTTGCTTATCAAGACTTTCTATCAAAAGCCCCCTATCTCCCAGACTATCTCGCGTGACGTGCTTTGATGTGCATATTGTAATGTTGATTTTGAAGCATAAGACCACAATGAGGACAAGGTTTTTTAGGAGCATTGCGCCTAGCCTCTGAAACTCTTTCCTTGTTTTCTTTTGACCTCTTCAGACCTAAAGTGTTCTTAACACCTTTCATGGACTCTGATATCAATTTTTTGGTTTCATCTGTTTTTTTAAAACCTAATGATCCAGGACTTCCAGCAAACCATGCGTCTTCTGGTATTCTGGGCATAGGCATTTCTTGTAATCCAATGACAAACGGATCATTTAAGTCGGGTGTATAAATATTCATGTGCTGTAAACTCCTTACGTTTTATAGTGTGTATGGGAATTCCCGTTCCGCGATACACGTTTATTTATAAAAAAAGGACCCCCGAAGGAGTCCTTTAAAGTAGGTTAGGTGAACCCTAATCTTATTTTAATTTAGAACAAATTGCTCACTAATACACGTCTGTAGTATTGGTTTACACCAGCAGATAGAGCGCCATCATTTGCAGCTGCGTCACCGCGAGCAAATGGGTTAGCAACCATACCGTAACGAGTTTTAAACCCGATTTTTGGCTGGAAGCTGTTTTCGCCAACTGCACGGACCATTTGTAATGGTACATATGGACAATAGAACAATCCAGCATCGAATGATGATGAACCTTTATATCCTACTACCAAGTAGTTGTCGCCTGCATATGGGTCAATGTACACTCTGTAACGACCGTTAAGAACACCTGCGAATGTATTGCCTGTGTCATCTACTGTCAATGAGTTTGATGCAAGAGCTGGAGTATAGTCAAGAACACCTGCCATTTGTAATGCTGATGCTACATCAGAAGAACAAATTACGATGTTACCTTTACCACGTCTTGTACCTTTAGCAATCGCATTAGCTTCTTGCTCGATTTGGAACATTAGACCTTTGAACTTCTCTACTGACCAACGACCGTTTGCGTCAACGTCAAGATCGAAAGTACCGTCAACGGCTTTACCTTGTGCGCCTTCAACAGCTGTTGTATAGATTGTACGAACTAATTCACGGTTGATTTCAACTAAGATTTCAGACTGTAGAATGTTCGCTAGTTCTGTTTCAGCATCTAGACCGTGTACGGCTTTAAGATCCTGTGCAAGCTCTGTTGTGTATTCTGCTTTCAAAGCTCTTGATTTCGCAGCTACTGTAACTTTTTCAATTGAGAAAGCCATTTCAGCAAAACCGTTATTTGCTGCATCACCCAATGCTTCAGCTACACCAGTGTCCATTGCAAGACCTGTAGTAGGTGATGCATGTGGAAGTGCGTGGTTGTGTGCCGGACTAGCTGCACCAGAGAAGTCTGTATCAGCTTCGTTAAAGAATGCTTCTGTACCTGCATTTGATGTGTATTTTGAACGCATAGCAAAGATAAGTCCTGTTGGACCTGTCATTGGCTGAACGCCTGCGATGTCGTATGCCATTAGGTTTGGCATTGCACGACGTACTAATGAAATTAGTACTGGATCATAACCAGCAACTGTTGCAGAATCTCCGCCAGCTGTGAAGCCGCCAGTTCCTGCAGCATTTGTTGGTGCTGCTTCTGAAAGTAAACCTGTCATGGATGCAGATATGTCACCTGATTCCATTAAAGCTTTTTCTGTGTTTTCAAGAATTGTAGCTGTTACGCTTTTCTTGTGATTGTCGGCGATTGGTGAAAAAGAATCGTGCTCCAAAATTGGGCCCCACTTTTCTACAAGTGCCTGATAGTTTGACTGTGCCATAATTGTCTATCTCCTTGATTGAGTATTTATCTAGATCTATTTATAATTGTTAATGTTTTACCGGTTTTATTTTTGTCTTGCGTTAAGAGACTCAACGAGAGCATTAATGCTTGAGTAATCAGAAGCTGGTTGTGCAACCTTTGTTTCCTCAGTCATAATTTCTTGCTCTTCATCGCTTACTTCTTCTGCTACTACTTTCTTTGTCGTGAAGAAAGATTCACGTAGAGTTTCAAGATCGCTTGAATATTCTGCAATGTCTTGAACGTCGAGTTTCTCAGAAAGAACTTTCAATCTTTCACGCTGAGTGATAGTAAGATCTTCGGTCATTTCGCTGAAAACTTTGTCAGCTTTGAGACTTGCAATTTCAGCTTTCAATTCAACATTTTCATTGATTGAATCGTTTGCTGCTGCTCTAAGGTCCTCTGCATGCTCTTCTAAGCCAGTAACTACATCAACGATTTCATCGTTAACTTCAATGTTATGCTCTTCAAACAATGACTTAAGACCAGTCATCAATGACTCAGCCATTTCAACCTGGATACCAGATTCGATAGCTAATTCATTTTCCTTCATCCACTCTTCGACAACATAATCTAGATAGGAATCAAGGTTTTCTACAATTTCGTCAACTGATGATTCAACTGACTCGGCCATCTGTGCTTCCAGAATTTCTGTCTGCTCAGCAATTATTGTGCCTGCTTTTAAAGTTGCCGCTTCATTAACAGCCGCTTCAAAAACCATTGTTACTTTCGATGTAAATTCTTCTGATAAGTCCATGCCTTCGAACATAGCTTGGATTGATTCTTCAATCTCAACTACTTCTTCAACTACTACTTCAGAATCTGCATCAGCATCTTCAGAAACCGCAGCGCCCGTTTGGCCTGGAGTAGCACCATCGACTTTATCAGCCTTTGGATCTACAGATTTTTTAACATCGGCTTTTTTCTTTTTGATCGCGCCACCAGCGCCTGAAACTGCGTCGGCAACTTCTGCTGCTGGAACTCCGGCTCCGCCAGATTTTTCCACGAACTTTTCGTCTAACTCATTTGACATATGTTCTACTCCTTTTGGTGTTTATTCTATATGTATACTATTTATTAAAAAATTAATTTCTAAGCGAGGATATAAATCGCTCGAACATACGTGCGGCTGTACTTTCATCAACACGATGCACCACCCGTCTAACTTCTTTTTCAATTGTTTCCTGAATCTCTTCAATAACTTCTTCAACTGATTCTTTTTGAGGTAACCAATTACCTGAAGCAATATCATAAAAATATTCAGCATTTTCCATTATGCCATTTACGAAGCAATTTGGGCCAGAAGGATCAGTTACGATATCTACAGTTGCAAGATGGAAATCATTTTGAACTTCCATAATACCTTCTTTAGTTTGTTTAACTGAACCTAATCCTCGTGTTGATACTCCAATAAGAACACCTTCGTCCATTAAAGTTTTCACAATATTACCCATAGGAGTTCCGAGAATTTTTGCTTTGCCGGTAAAGTTTGAGCCATCTTTATTCATTTCAGTAATAAGGTGTGATACCCTGTCACCATTAATGCTTGGTCCTTCAGGGTGTCCTAATTCACCAAGCGCTCTTTTTGTACCGATAAAATCTTTATTATAGCGATTCATTTCTTTTTCTAAAACTGCAGATGGGTAAATACGACCATTGCGGTTTTTAATATCACCTTGCATGAAGATACCCTCAATGAAGTACGACTTTTCACCAGTCTCTTCATTAAGATCTGTAACTACATTGCATTCTTCTACAACTTCAGTTATAAGTTTCATGTTTATCGCCTTTTTGTTTATACTGTTTATTTATATAATCTTATGTAGCTTCTCTTGCAAAACTTAAAATCTCATTGAATGATTTTTTGTCTTTAACAGCAGTAGCTTCCATTCTTTTTAAATTGTTACGGTCTAATCCACCCATAAGTTTATTCAACTTATCAGCATCTTCTTTAGTTACCATAACTTGTGAGCGATCTTTTAATTTAAGATTGCCTTTTTTAAATTTCATACCCTCGTCAAGTAACTCATCAGATTCATTGGTTCTGATTTTATCATAACCTCTGTCATCTTTGGTAATGTTACGAGTTGTTTTCATAACGGTACGTGTTCTTCCATCTGGTCCCGTTTGAGTAACTGGCTTCTTTAATGCAGACATGAGGCCTTCGCCACGCAAGTCTTTAAAAGCTTTTTTACCTTCAGTTTTATTTTTCTTAGCACGAAGCATAGCTAGATCATGTCCATCAACTTTACCGTTTTTGTTAAGATCTATTTTCTTTTGCTTTGCTGATAATTCTTCATCAGTAAGCTCTTTAGCTTCACCCATTGCTTTTTTCTTAACTAGTGCGTGAAATGCATCATCTGCTTTAACCATGTTACCATGTTTTTGCTTAAGAGCTTTATGTTCTGGACCATTATTCATTTTTTTATATAGCTTATCAAAAGTCATTTTTTGTGCATCAGTCATTCCTGATTCATCAAGATTTACACTTTCTCTGATACCTTTTACATGCCCGCTAAAGGCTCCAGAGACGTTATCAGTGTGAGGTAAATCATAGTGAACCTTACTCAGTGTACTATGAGGTGTATATGAACGTATGCGTCCGTAGTTGTGTCTGTTAAGACTATGGTATGAGCGCATATGCTTTTTTAAATCTTTTTTGTTCCCAGCTTTGTGAGCTTGCAAAGCATTATCTAAGTGATTAGCTGCATCGTTGTTATGCTTAACTCCTGCCATATGTTCGGCATGTTCAGGCTTATCGTAAGGATATACCTTTCCCGCTGGCTTTTTTTCATGCGCCCGAGTTAGATAATCTGCTTCTTTTTGTTTCTTGTCTGCTTGCTTATCATGATGATTAATTGCTGATTGCAAATTCTTACGAGCTTTAGGAGTTAACATATCTTTTATTTTGGATTTTATAGCTTCGATCTCATCCAATTGCTCTACACTTTCTTTTGCAACTAATTTTGTTGAACCGTCACCGTGCTTTGAATATGCTTTATCATATGCAGCATCACCTTTTTGATCTGCTGCACGCTTACCTTTATCTTTAGTATTTTGACCAGGAGTAATTTCACCTGTGAATTGGCTATCTAAAGCAACCGGGTGTTTGATTACTTCATATGTATGCTGATCTTTAAAGCGCTGCTCTTCAGCCGACTTTGGCTCTGCAACTTCGCTTAATAGTGTTTTAAAGGACTTCATTTTGGTTCTCCAAATATTCTTTAATTTGATTATATTTATCCATTGACTACTTTTGAATCTTGTGGATTGTTATTTGCGTCTTCTTCTGGCTCTTCTGGCTCTTCATCTTGTTCAGATTCTGCTTCTTTAGCTATTTGCTTGTCCATATCTCTAATATCATCTTCTGACATTTGAAGAATGTTTTTACGAACCCACTCTCGTGAATAGTAAGTGCCAATATGATCTTCAACATCTCGTAATGTTGAAAGTCTTTCTTTTGCAATTTCCGCTTCTTTTAATTCTTGGAAATAATTGTCTTGGATAAAATCATAACGAAGTGAATCTTTAATTTCTGCATATTCTTCTGGTGTCATAATACCTTTAAGAATTAGCTGCTTTTCTAGCAGTTGTGTAAAAAGATTTGCAAAGCGTACTCTTAATCTTGTAACAAACTTGCCGAATTTAAGTTCATCACGAGTAATTTCTGAAACTCTACCAAAGCTATACATTGTCTCTGGCTCTAAACGCGATAGCGGAACCTTTAACGATTTATATAGTTTACGTTGAAAATACTGTAAGTTTTCATCGTTAGTTAAACCTTGAGCATTACCACCAGGTAAAGTATCAACTTCCGTTGTTCTTTCGCCACCGCGACGCGGGAACCATAGATCTTCGGTCATAGTCATCATTTTACGCTGATCATTAATTTCACCAGTTGCTGAATTGTATTGCAACTTATTTTTATGGCGAACCATCATATCTCTTAGATACTGCTCAGCTTTTGATTTAGGTAAATTGCCAACGTCAATGTAGAACACTCGTCTTTCAGGAGCTCGTGTAAGAGTGTAAATAATTGTTGCATCTTCTAGCATCCTTAATTGATTCAATGGTTTCATTGCAGCACTTAAGTGAGATAATACAAGCGAATTATTTTCAGTCATAACACCAGATGTAATACGAGCAATTGCGTCTTTTGCTACTTTATAACCTTGTGAACCTGTTTGTAATCCATTACCTTTGCCAGCTTGTGAACCGAATCCATTTTCTGAATACATATAATATTCAGATTTAACTTTTTTCACTGGTACCATAGAATGTTTATCTAAATTCTTTTTATCCATTTCACGAATAAGCTTTAGTTTTCTAGGGTCAACATATCTTAATTCACGTATGCCGTCAGAAATATTATCATTATCAATGATAACATGATAGTTTATTCTGCCATCAACATAGAATTTACTAAAAATATCGTATGCTTGATTTGAAAAATCTAATAGTGATAATACATTTTCAAACTCTTCAACAAGTTTTTCTTTAACTTTATCGGGTAAATCCGTATTATCTAAAACAATGTCTACAACTTTGTCTTGTGTATCAACATTAATTGCTTCATTAACAATTTCGTCAATAGCTTGATTGATTTCTGGGTTATGTGCCAGACCACGGTATTTGGTAACAAGTTCAGATTCTGTTTTTGCAGTGCCTTCTAAATCAAGGATAGTGCTATAGAATCCACCCATAGCTCCACCGCTGACAGTAATCGCACCGTCATCATTTTGAGGTTCAGCAAAAGAGACCGGTGTATGTCCACCAGCCTCCTCATCAGAATCTCTTTTTATTTCGAAACCAAATAGCTTCATCGTTATTCCTCACTTAATAATAATATAATTTATGTAGTCGGTAGGCCAGTATTTCCTTCTACTCTCCACAGATCGTATTGGAATGTAATCCCGAATTCTTCAATTGTATCCGAGTTAGACCAATCCAACTGAATACCCTCTACAGCAACTGGGTACATACCTTCAAAAACATATGTGCGCAATGGTGAACCATCTTTACTGTATTGTGTCACCTGCCCTGTTGATTTATACTGTTGTGGTAAACCACGCGAGTTTGAATCGTGAGAGTTAATGAAATTCATCCACTCTTCCATTGCGTTACGAATTGCAAAATCTTCATCGTTTATTACCTGCACACTCCAGTCTGCAAATGTTCTGTCACCAGCATATTTAATCTGACGGCCAAAGTAAGGGACAACATATGCCCCTACACTTGACTCGGGAATTCCAGCAGATCTAATCATAAACGGTGTTTTGATATCTGCTGTCGGATTAATAGGATTAGTGATCTGACATTGGAAGAGCGTTGGACGTGCACCGCCACCGACGAGTTCTGATTTGAACTGGTTGATATTAAATGCCATGTGTCTTTCTCCTTTTTCTTTTATTTATTACGTTAGCTGGCCAACAATTTCATCAAACTCAACGCCGGTTCTAGTTGCTACGAATGTTAATTCGATCACATTGATAGAGCGGGCTGGCTTAACAAAAATGCTTGCGCGGAATTTATTTTGATCAATCACTTCTGGAGTATTTACTGTTGCATCAGAAACTACTCTGAAATCAGTAATACCTCGTCTGCCTTGAATATCTCGAAGGAATGGATCAACAATATTTTTAAATTGAGTTTGTGTGAAATCATCATTAAACTCGAATAAAAATCCTTCCGCAGCAGTAGCGATAGACTTTTCAATCGCAATAAACAATCTGCGAACATTAAGACGATCAAATGCACTTGGCATACCCAAACCAGTTTTATCACCGAATAGAACAATTCCTCGTCCAGTCTGTGACATAACAGGGTTAATATCTGCCGTATATAGAGCATCTCTTTGTGGTTTGCTTGGGTTAAATGCTAGTTTGATGATGTTTTTAATAACACCTTTTCTATAACCAGCTGGAGATTCCCATGCATCTACTCTTGATGCAAGACCTGCCATATCACCGTTTAGCGGTGTCCAACGATATTGATCGTTAAACTTGTCATATCGATATTTATAACCAGAATCCATAAACGAATATGAAGAGTTCTGAACTAAGTTACGATATGCAATTGCGTTTTCTAGTTTATCATTCATTTTTGATGGAGTAACAACTGCAGCTAGATCTGGTGATAAGAAAGCTACGCAATCTTTTCTATATTCTGCAATGTTTGCAACAATATAGTTTGCTCTAGTTGCGCCTGGATCACCCTTACCTTGAAGAATAAAAGAAATATCAATTTCATTTGAATTCTTAAGTTGATCCCATGCAAATCCTAGTGCCGCTAATTTAGCAGTAGATTCAGTAGTTGCATCGGAGCCCGCTAAAAACTTTTCGTAGTTATTAGCTCTTGCAGTAACATTCACTGAATCATCATTAACTATTCCTGCAGTAATAACAGCAGTATTTGCAACTTTAACCCAAGATGATTTATTTTCTATTACTGTTGCATAATAGTTAGTTTGACCTTGTGGTGAAGACGCACCTTCAATTGTAGAAACGTTGTCAAATACTTCAAGCACAGTATTTGGTGTACCTGTAATTCCACCAAGTTTATCAGTAACTGTGATATGTATGTGGCTTGTATCTGGCGCTTTACCAAACAAAGTATTTTGTGACCATTTTCTAACAATTGATAAATTATTTAAGCTTGTTTCAGCTAATGTATATCTTGTAGTGAATGTCAATTCTGTTGTAGTAGCAGTTTGTACATCAGTATTTGCAATATCTTCAATAACCGGGGTTGTTGTAACTGTGTTTACAACTAATTCTTGGTATCCAATACCATTATTACCAAGTACAATAACGTCACCCACATAGATAGGGTTAAGGTTTGTAGCAGTAACAGCATTGTTTGCATCTAATGTAGTTGCGGTTTCCCATTGTACTGCATTTGAATTAAAATCAATAGTCTGCGATATGGCATTATTACTGATTCGATTTCCTTCAATACCACCTACAGGCTCAATTTCACTTGAGAAAGCTTTGGATGTTGACCAAGAAACTTCAATGTTATTACCTAATGCACCTGGATATTTTGCTTCAAAAGCACCATAGGTACTGTCGTCTGTAATGACGACGTTGTTTGCATCAAGTGTGATGTCTAATGTTGTACTGCTAGCAGTATTTGACCCATCATCTGCACGTACAACATAAAGTGCACTTGCATAGGATAAGTAATCTGATGCTGTAAAAAATGTTTCGTAGTTATCGTCGGTTGGTTTACCGAAACGATCTACTAATTGAGTCTCGGAAGTTATCAAAATAGGGTCATTAACTGGCCCCCATTTGAAAATACCTGCCATAGCTGCCGGCGCTGTTGCTACGCCTGGTACAGTTTGACTCGCATCCACTTCCCGAACTATGACGGAAGGACTTACGGAAAAAGCCATGTTTTTCTCCTTTAATTATGTTAGAAACGCGTTTAATATATGTCTGTTTCTATTTATAATATGTTTTGATTTGCTAAAATGAGCTCATAACCTAATTCCGTCGTCTTCGTATATCTCGTCCCCAACGTCGAAGAAACCCAATGGTAGCATTTCTTCTTCAATTTGCTCGTCTGTTTTTTCTCTGAGCTTTGTTAGTGTATTTATATCTGTCATATCTTTGAAGTATTGTTGTTCCGTCATCCATGCAAATAAGACTAAATTCATAACTAAATCGTCATGGAATCCGGACTCTGCTTCGAAAGAGTTTGCTTTTTTTGAAAATCGCTTTAGTTCTTCTATCGTATCAGTATCTCGTAATACTAATTGATTTTGTTCAACGAGCATTTTAAGCATAGAACAACCTGTTGCCTTAACAAGTTTTGTAGTTCTAACGCCATTGTCTACGTTTTTACCAAAGCCTGCACTGAGAACTTTTCCACTCCGCCCAGAATTTTGAGTGTACAATAAGTTTTCATATCCATGATCAAGTGTAAGAACATCGGATACCTGTCCACCGATGTCGTTTATTTCTATTAAAATACCAGCTTCATTATATATTTTACCTGCCCTATGCAGGACAGATGCAAAGTCAACTGGTCCAATTAAGTTATCCCTATATACCGCGACTTGCTTATAAGGCATTGTTGTAATGTCAAAAACATTAAATGTTGAAAAATCTAAACCTTTGCCGCGTGCAACATCTGCTGTAATTACATACTGATGCTGTGGTTCCGCACGTTCATATTGTGATAGCCCTTCAATTATAGTAAGGGGTTGTTCAGCATAAAGTGCTTTTAAGGCTACACCAGAGATTAAGGTCCCGGAGCTGCCTTGAAATTCGCAGCAATATTCTTGCGCAAATTTTTGTTCATCATGATCAAGTGCTTCTAGTGTTTCTCTGCGCCATTTTTCATCTCGCCCAGGAACATCATTCCACATAACTTCTTCATACTCATAACCGTTCGTACCTTCTTTAGCACCTCGGCATGTTTTCCAAAAATGATTCAAACCATTTGGTGTTGAAGTCATTAATAGTTTTGTTGATTCACCAGATGAAATAGTTGGATAAACTGAGGCGAAGAAATCATCATAGCCTTCAATAAATGCAACCTCATCGAGATATAGAAAGTTAACGGATTTACCACGAATAGCACTTGAAGATGTAGTACCCGCTAATACCTGACACCCGTTTTCTAATGCTATGTTACCTTTATTCCATTCTTCTACACCTTGCTGCAGCCATTTCGGTAATGATTCAAAAGCAAGTTTTACCCGAGCCATAACTTCTCGAGCAGCGTCACCTTTGTTTGCAAGGATAGCAACGGTTTTAAATTCATTAAATAAAACATAATGCAAAATAATAGCCATTGCCGTAGTTGTTTTGCCGGACTGACGTGCCGTTAATACTGCAACCCTACGATTATCTGTAATCTTTTGGGTAATGTTTTCCTGGTACGGATACATTTCAAAAGGTACAAGTCCTCGATCAACGTGAACAATCTTAATATAATTTTTGGCAAAGTATATCGGATCTTGTGCGCACTTCATATATTCTTTTAATAATTCAGGCGTCCATTCAATTTGTTCTTGAACTTTTTTTAGATTAGAGTTGCCGAGATAACCGTCACCCATCTTCTGGTTCGCCTTTAATCATTCTGAGCAAATCCGATGTTGAAACAATTAAATTATTATTTGTGACATTTGTTTGTGCTGCCTCTTTAGGTCCGTTGATTTCTTCCTTTGCAAATTTACGCTTGGTAGAAATATCAGCATAATCTTTATTAGCATCAAGCAATGTTTTCATTAAAGTTGAAACAACTTCAAATGCACGAGGCTGCTCGGATTGCTTAGCAATTTCAAGCATCTCCTTCATAGCTTCTTGTCCCGTTGACATAACATCATTGATATTATCGCGAACAGTTTCAATATCTGCAAGATTCTCTTGATCAACCTCTGTGCCAATAGCCAACTCAGTTGACGGGGCTTGAGGTTTTACTTCCGCAATAGGCTGCGCTTCCGTAGGAAGTATTTTTTCATCTTCATCTATTTCTGACATTGGTCTAATACCAAGTGCAGAAGAAATCTTTTCGTCGCTCATTATGCATCCTCAAATATTGTAATGATTCCCCAGTCGTCGTCAAATTCAATTTGTGTATATGAAACTGCTGTTGCAACAGGTTCGGAGATTGTAACTACTGGAGGAACCCTATAACCTAATCCAGCATCTATTATTGTAACTGATGAAACTTCACCGCTTGGACTAATTGCAACGTTTGCGGTCGCTTGCTGAGAAATTACACCAGGAATAGTAGTTGTTGCTGAGTTATAAAACTTACCTGCATTATTTATAGTAATACCAGATATTGCACCGTCCGTAAGAGTTGCGGTAGCTGATGCTTGATAATCTGCTGCTACTCCGTCTGGAGCGCTTATTGTTACTGTTGGCGATATGCCTTCGTAATTTTCACCTGCATTTGTTATTGTGATTCCTGTAACTTCGCCAGCATTAACTGTTGCTGTGGCTGTGGCAGGAACTTTTTCAAAATCATCTGTATGCAAATTACCAGTTAAAGCAGTTGTTGGTATGGTATATGCACCAACTGGTGGTAAAACATTTGTTGCTGAAAATGTAATATTGTCAATTGAACCTAAGAAACTTTTTTCGTTTGCTGAGCGTGAACCAATAGTTACAGTTACACCACCACCAAATAAGAAACCTTGTGGAGCATTACCACCTTGATCTGATACACCGTTAACTGTCCAACGTGCCGTAGCTCCAACATGAGTAATGCGACAATGATTCCATTGATTAAGATTTAATGCTTCTGGTGTTGATCTTACGGGACTTGAGTTTAAAGCAGGTCGATATACAAGTATTCCACCAGTCTCAATTTCAAGTCTCATTGTTTGACCAGAGTAAGATAAAATATGATTATCACTTGCATTAAATTCAGTTGGGTAAATCCAGAATTCAATTGAAAATCCATTACCCGCTGTAACTAAGTTATAAGTTGTAGTGTGACTGAATGTTTGATCTGAATGATTTGAGTGACCTAAAGCATCTGTACCAAACTTAGCACCGACCGCAGACTTAAGCGGAGGCTCTTCTATTGTGACCGTGGCTGAGTTATAATAAGTACCTGAATCTGTTACACTTATTGCTGAAATGCTGTCACCGGTAACCGTAGGAGCCGCTGTGGCTGTTGTAATTGGCATATTAGGCGCACTAATAGTTATACCAGGGGCTGCAGTATAAAAGCCACCAGATTCGTTTATATTGAATGAGGTTATGCTTGTGTTTGTTATAACGGGTGTAATAACCGCATTTGCAGAGTCTGGTGCAGCAATAGTTGCAAGCACATTTGTATTTGCTTCGTTATAATTTTCACCATTATTTATGACAGTAATATTTGAAAGCGATCCGTTATTCAAGCTAGCAACTGCTGTTGCTTGTACAGAATCTTGTGTCAACGGATTACCGTTAGCGTCCATTCCTGGCTTAACAATAATACGCTCATCAGGTGTTTTGTCTGCATTTGTATCCGTTGCTAAATCAATATCAACAAATTTAATTACTTTTTGTTTCTTTTCTGGGCCGAAGTACCAGCCTTTTAAAGTGAATGAAAGTGTGTATACGATTGATGTACGGCTTTCAAAATCATTCTCATATAAGTCTTCTGTGCTAACGCTATTTAATATAATAGGTATATCAATTGCATCTAAGTCTTCAACCATTTTTGCAGTGACAGTCCAGTCCGGTGTAAAGAACGGAATGATCTGTTCCATGATTTTTGTAGCATCTTCAGAATACTTTGTCATAATATATAAAGAAAAATCTAAATTATATGGTACGGCAGAATGCACAAAGTTACGAGCAGAATCAGTTTCAGACTTTGCATCTTTACGCATTTTAAGAGTTGACGCTAATTTTCTTTGTGAGTCATAAGTAAAACTTGTAATCTCGAAAGACATTCGCGGCAGCGTCATTGCTGTGCGGCGGCTGTTAATTAAATCAGGATCTTGGTTTAAACGAGCCAGGACTTTTTGAAACGGAGCATAGGCTAGCGGTACAATCAATGACTGTACTTCATTACCAGCATTATCTTGCCGAGTAATTTTAAGTTGATTAAATAACGTACCAAATAAAGCAACATATCTTCGGGTGGTTTCGTTATAAAAATGATTAGCTATTGCCATGTTATCAATCCTGAATAGTAATGTTTTCGCTGAACGGATCCATTTCAGAGAAATCTAAAATATCATCAGCGATTTGTTCAAACTCTAAGTTTTGTGCGATAGGATCAGTATTTGCAAGATCAGTTAATGTGCTTACGAATTCAGATGATGTATCAATGTCATCAAAGTAATTATCAATATCAGGATATCCCGTATCAAATCTTTCACCAGAATATTCCATAAGCTCACATTTAATATCATAAACTTGCAGCTTACCGGATTGATAGAATACACTTTCATGTTCAACGTACGTAATTCTGTACATCTTTTGATTAAGTGGTAATTGAATAATATCATTTTCACGTGGTCGCAGCTTACCCTGATCTTCCCGTGTAACATATCTTTCAAATGTTCTAATAGCAACACTAAATGTAATTTGATCTCGAATTTGCAAACCAAACCGAGATAAGAAATCGCCTTCGCCTTCAAAGCCGTCAACGTTTTTAATGTATACTTCGAAACCGTAAGTCTTATCGTATAATGGAGAATCATCTTCATTAAGCACAGTATCTATATTATTAAAATCTCCCGTGATGTAGGTCACATCTATACCGTACATTTTAATGGATTCAATAACTAAATCATCGATTAATTGTTGCTCATTAAATGTATTGTAAGAAGAAAAATATGAATTAGTTGCCATGTTTTACCCAATAAAGTTATATGTTAACGGTTGCAAGCTTCTGATGGCTTCTTCTTCCATCCGCTCTCTTTCAGCCCTTGCGTCTGACAAGATTTGTTCTCCGTTAAACTGTACTCCTCCTACGAGTTGCATTCCTGTAAATTTAGTAAGGTTAAGACCCCATTGTTCTTTAACTAATACTGCTGCATAATTTTGTAGCCATCTCTCTTGCCACACGTCAGCATATTCGTCTGGGTCAATAATATCATATGCTTCGATAATAATATAGTTACCGACAACCCAGCGCTCTCTTCTGTTATCAATGAAAAGTTTATTAACGTGTTTGTTAAATCTAACTCGTGGTTTACCTACCAGCATTTCTTGCATAAATTCAATATGCTGCAAAGACATATAATAGTTTGTCATGCCGTATGAAGTTAAATCACTGATGTTATTTAAAACAAATTGATATTGCACATTAAACATTCCGCTACCAGCAGAAATAGATGTGTCAAAGTTAAATACTTTTTGAATACCGAGTATATCTTTCGGTAACGGAATCCAACCGTTTTCTTTATCTTGTTCGGTTAACTGGTGTTTAATATAAACTAATTGCGAACCATTATAGTGATAGTCTCTCCAAAAAGAAACCGCTTCATCTATACGATCTTCAAGCTGCTCTTCAGCAATATTAATTTCAACAACGGGTGCACCGAGTTTGCGTAAAACATAGTCTTGGAATTCATCTCTTGAACTTGGTTGTGCCATATTTTTCCCCTATGCCAGCTCATCTTTAATGATTACTTTTATATAACCAGTATTTGGAAATGTTTCAATCTGACCGTTGTTATATGTAATCTGAAATTCTGCGCTGTGTGTTCCTGTGTTTGCAGTATCACCTGTTTGCCATTCGTATGCTACAAGACCTTTTGCAGCATTTTTAATAGTACCAACACCATCTTGTATCAGTATATTCCCGTTAACATCTTTCATATGAAATTTCACATTAGATGCTTCTACCATTGATTTGACTCTACCATTTGAATTCTTTAAAGCAGCCTCAATAGACGGTGCAGTATCGTTCTGTTTTATGTAAAAGCTAGCCGCCATTTGTTTTCTCCGAGTTTTACTTTTATTTATCTAAAGTGAAAACTTTTATTTAATTTCGGCATAAGTAATGCCATTTGGATTGATTTCCACGTAATTTGAATCAACATGGATTAATGCATCATTAAATTCAACTTTATCTATGCCTACAATGTTTATACCATCTTCTGAGTATTCTCTTGTACTAATATTGAGTGCAGTAGAGGTTACGCCCCAGCCATTAATAAATCCACTTGTTTCACCTAAAGAAAAGACAAAGATGTTAGTGTCAAGATTAAAGTCTAGGGTATTATCAAAATAACCATGTGTAATAACATAACCCGCAGAATTTGCGGTATATTCAAATAGAATTGCTTGGTTTGCCTGGCCAACTTCACCAAATCGTTGAACACCAAATTCTATAAAGCCATAAGAATCAAAGCTAATGCTTAAGTCTGCTTCACCATATACTGTCGGCGTTTCAATACCAGCCTGGAATATAAAGTCAAGTGTAACAGGTTGTATTTCACCAACAATAGGTACAACAGCACTTGAACCGAAGACCATTGGTATAGTCCCGGAAACATCTCCTGTTACTTCAAGATATCCACCTCCAAAGAAGCCAAAATCTAATGTTGTAATTATTGCGCCATTAGCAGACATGTAGCTTACCTTAAGTTAAAGTTTAAGCACCGCCAGCTGTAATTGTGAATGTAGTAATATTAATTTGCTGACCTGTCGCAATGTTAGTATTGTCTAACTGCATGTCACCGCCTGCACCTGTTGCTGATACAGTACCTTGCATATGACATTCAGTTCCACCATTGTTATGTACTCTGAAATAGCCAGCAGTACCAGAAGCATCAGCTGATAAATCTTGCCAAGTCCCTGATAATGCAATAGAACCGCCGACAGGTGTTGCTAACCAATCACTTGGTAGTACCATAGTAGCCACGACAACACCCGTATTTGCAGTGCCTGCCGTTGCTGGTACCGAACCAGTAGATATAGTTAAGATTGGAAATTCGCCGATTTCTGTTTCTATAGCTGAAAGAGTTGCATTCCTTGCAGCGATCGATAATTGAAAAGACATTGTTGTCTCCTTTGTTTAGATTAATTTATAATATTTATAAAATAACAGTGTACAAATTTATTTTTTAGCGTATAATAGGATTATGTCCTTTAGAATATAGGTTATCTTCTTTCAATATCTTCTTCTGACAACGTATTTCCCATCCAAACTTCAATTACTTTTACTGGTTTCTTACCAACATTCGTTGCGTGGTGCCAACATTTTGTAGGAATATCTATACTGTCACCAGTTTTATATACCTTAGATGTACTGTAACCATTAGCAAACTCTAAATCCATTTTTAATTCACCATCGACGATATGCCAATGTTCTGATCGAATGAAATGTCGTTGATCTGATAAAGCTTTACCCACATCAATTGAAAGTTCTTTTACTTTCCAATGGCCATTCTCATCAAGATTTCTGTATTTACCCCAAAGTCTTTGAGTCGATGGTTTATCCCAGGACTGTAAAATCCACGAGGAACTATTCTTTTTATCATTCCCACCCACGCCAAACATAAATTGAACATCATCGTGTTCCATCTCTGGAATGTTTTCTTTTGTTCTATCGCCACCATTTGCAAAGATAATTTCAGAATTTTTAGGAAAATAATTCTTAATATAATCAATTGCAGCGCACGCAGAATCGTCATCATCATTAAAACCAAATGTATGTCCAACACATTTAATATTATTAACTATATTTATACGTTCTTCAAAAGACATAAACGGCTTACCTTTCTTACGGGCTAACCATTCATCACTATTAACACCGACACATAATATTGTGCCGAGTTCTTTTGCTGCTTTAAAATATTCAATATGTCCGGAGTGAATCGGATCGAATCCGCCGGTTACAAGTACAACTCTCATTTCATTTTCTCCATTATATAATCCCATGCAAAATTAATTCCAGAAGCCATCATCTTTGGTTTTTCAGATGCATGCGCCGGGTGTACCCACCAATCTTCATAATTAGATTTTTCATCGACTGCAACATCTGGCACCATTAAAACATAACCAATCTTCTTAAGTATTTCTCGAGACTCGTCACGTATTCCGTTACGCCACCAAATTGCATTGTGCTGGAATTGTATTACACTGAATTCATGTTTATTAAACGGTATAGATTTTAATGCAGCCATTGATGAATACTCTGCATTGATGCGAAGAAAATCTACACGTTGTTCTAAACAGTTTTGTTTAAATAACTCAGTATAATCTGTATTACCCGCATCAGCTAATAAGATATTTGATTTTCTTTCTCTTGAAAAGATATGACACATACGCTCAGAATTATCTAATGAAATACCGCTCCAATCAAATTCTTCCTCAAGTAGTTTAGTATTATTAAACAATGATGGGTGTCCAGCACCTAACTCAACAAACTTACCGTTTCTTTTACCATCTAATACTGATAATACAAACATGTCTTGAAAGTGTCGAGAATAGTTTTGTTCAATATTTTCAATACCCGGGAACCTAAATTTATATCGAGGTAATTCAGCATTTGTAAATTCTAATGTGCTTGGATAGCCGTGCTCTGCAAGTAATGCATTAGCTGTGTGTAAATCTTGTTCATTAAGTTTTGTTTTATATTTTAAATTAAATGCATAGTTTTTAGAATCATCTCGACCGTCTGTTTTCCATCTTGCTTTAGCATATAGTAATCGTAAAGCATTATGTCCAGGATAGCCTACATCATTATCGTCTGCTTCCCAAATATCATCGTCGTAAATAAAATTCATACCAATTTTGGCATACATTAAACTCTCACGCCAATCATTATTTTTAGCTTTAAACTGTGATAGAAAGTAATATGCTTCTGGTCTATCTGGCAATGTATCAATAGCAATCTTATGTAAACCTTCAACACTATGATTGCGATTGCCATTACGTTCATATATAAATGCACTTAATATCATACATTTATATTGCAGCCATTTCTCTTCAAAGGTTTTACCAGGTGACATATCAGCTGCACGCAAATAAAACCCGAATGCACCAGAGCCTTGTTCTAATTTATCATACTCTCGAGCAAGTGCATATATTTTAGGAGGATTATTATAATCTAAAATAACATCATGCAATAATTGTTTGTTTTCTAATTTCATAATATTACCCCTTATCACTCAAAAAATCTAAGAATAGTTGCTGCGGCATTCTTAAAACAAATGATGCATTATCTTGCCAACCAAACGAAATTAATATATCGCCAGTTTCTGGGTGAACCGTCATACCAGTTACAAATTCAATACCGTAATCCGTAGTTGTAACGTGATCATAATATGTACCCATAAAATGAAAATTACGACTTGTATGAATCATGTTCCAATCGTTATCCCATATAATAACTCGATGCGAATACTCGCCATCTTTACGACCGAACGGATCTTTTAATAAATTTGTTTCGTGAACAAATGCCATACGCTGTTGATCATTGATTCGAATAACTTGTGAGCCACCGCGGAAATCTCTATTAAATGGTTTTCTTTCAGACTCATCTTGGAATACATCTTCGGTTGTACCTTTTTCAATATCAAATTTAACAACCTGCGTTGGGTTACACCACTTAACAAAATGATAAGGTAAGTCAGCAACCGGCATCCAATTCTTTTCACAGAATGAACCGTCACCATTAGGAGCTGGAATTGGGTGTCGTGATTGTTCTGTCCATTGACCGTCAACAAACTTAATATGGCAAAGTTCCATTCGACCCGTGCCTTTAGCATCATAGCAATCTCTGCGAACACCACAAAGATATAACTTACCGTCCCAATCAAATAGGCGTGCATCTTCAAGACCAATAAAGTTCCAAGTAGGTGTACCTGTATCTAATGCCATATCAACACGCTGTGCCGATGCAAGATTTAATTTGCTATCAAGCTCGCACATAACATTATGCGTTGTTAAGGTTACATCATTTTCTGGGTGGATATAAACAAGCGGTCCCCACTGATGCGGAAACTTTTTACCTTCACTGTGATAAAGGATATAGTTTATGTGCCGAATGTTTAGAAGTATCTTCCCTTGATGCGAGAAGATTGAGGGATTCATAATACCTGTTTCGTTTCCAAGAACTTCTTTAGGTAATAAAATAGGGTGAATTGAGCCGCCTCTTTTTAAAGCCCAAGCGGCTAGCCCACCCATATGCAAGTCGTGCATTCGCAATCTCCATAATATAAGTTTGTGTATATACTATTATATATACGAGTTAGACTTAGCCCCAGGAAGGGCTAATTGTATTCTTTCTAATCTTTTCAATTTTTGTATCAAGTCGTGAGTTAACGAGAGCAATCCCGGCATCACCTAAATCTTCTTCGATCCAACCAACACAAATAGTTTTATTAACATCATTCAATGCAATAAAATCGTCTGCTGAATCCGAAGTAACATCTAAGTAAGTGTTACCGAGATAGCTCGCAATTGTCCCATCGGTATCTTCCGCAATTCTTTTCCATTGCACTCTGACAATAGCATTTTCGAGCAGAACGTCATCAACGTTAAGCTCATCTGATAATCCTAGTTTTATAATGCGCCATGAATAATTCACGATAGATTCCTTTTTTTAATTTACTCTTCGCCGTCAACCACTGCAGCACCATCATCTGGTGTTGGTGTTACATCTGGTGCCCATGGCATGTCAATGTCAGCTGAAATAGCTGTATCGATTTCTAGATTGATACGTTCTAGAATATGTGCTTTATATCCTGCATCTGCTTCTACAACTGCTTCAATCCAGCCAATCACATCTGTTTCAACTAATGCTGCAAACTCTGTAAATGCACCGGCAGAAACTGTTGCTGCGCTAAAAGGTGTTGCACCTGAAAATTCACCTACGTTGCCGTTATCATCAGTACCAGTTAGTTTCCAGTATGTTTGACAAACAGCATTTTCGAGAGTCACGCCATCAGCATTCACCTCGTCTTTTACTTTAATTCCAGTTACGGAATATGCTAATGTAAGAGCCATTTTTATCTCCTTAATTACGTTTTAAATAGAGTTTAAATCTATTCATATTTATCTTATATTGTTCTTCTATTTATACGTTTAATCCCGATGTAAATACAGATCTACTGGTATACATATTCTCATTCGTGAGAAATAGGGATTTACGTGATGATATGTGAAACTTGGAAATATCATATAATCTCCAGTATTAGGCGTATGTTTATATTGATCAAACATAGGATCAAACCAATCGTCATATCCGCGATTAGCATTTGCTCTAGGATCACTAAAGACTATATCCCCGCCTGAATTTTGATCTGCAGCCATTGCATAAAATACTGCAGAAAGATGAGCTCCTGAATGATTATGAATAGTCATATTATAATCTTCGCCGTGGCCAGTAATCCAGCCTTTCATTGTATGCCCGTTCCAATCCGCAATTTGTTTACCAATGGTATGTATTAAATAATCATCAAAAGCTTCATATGCAAATTTTCTGAATTGCTTTAACTCTTTAGAATCATTTTGAAAAATATTAAATCCGTTTACCTCACCTTGCAAGTTATTCATATCCATATTCGTTAGAATATAGTTAACTAACTCTAAGCTATCAAAAGTTCCTTCACCAACCGTCGTTGGCCATAAATTTTTAAATTTCATAATATAACCTTCCATAATATAACTATATTTATAACACAAATAAGAGTGTACATTTTCAACCTTTCATGGTATTATATATAAATAAAGCGCTACAGTTAGGAACAGTTATATGATAGAAACATTTGAAGAATTTGAAAATTGGTTAATGACAGAAGATTGCTTTAAAAACCACGACGTATCTCATATAGATAATGATGGCAATCAACATTATTTAAAACATTCAGAATATATTTCTTACCTTAGCGAAGTTACAGTTCTAATTGCAAACAAAGCTACGATTAAAGTAGAGCAAATTGAAAAATGGTTCCCGCATATATCTGGAACTGCGCATATATTCTATAATGATGACAACGGTCCATCATTTGATATTCATACAGATCCCGTAGATCTTTTAATAGAATGTATAGCTGGTAAAAAGACTTTGGAAATAGATGGCAAAGAATATACGTTAGAACCACGCGACAAAGTAGGTATTGCTAAAAATACCGAGCATCGAGCACTTAATTATGAAAAGGCATTAATGATCTCCTATGGCATTGGCGACACAGAAACACTTACTCGTATACGTTAAAACTACCGAAACTTGCAATCTAAACTGTTCACACTGTTTTACTTCCGGATCTAAAGGACGTAAGATATATTTTGATTCGGTTAAGACTGCAAACTGGTGCAACGAATTAGATACGACTGATAACCAGATTCATTTCGAATATCATGGGGGTGAGCCTATGCTTGCTCCTATGAAAGATCTTATGGGCTTTTATGATATCACAAAAAAGCAATGGGGCGATCGATGCACACACGGTATTACAACAAACCTTGTTTTTAAACTCAAGCCAGAACATATAGAATTCTTTAAACTACTTGATGGTGGATATATCGGTACATCATGGGATCCAAATATTCGATTTGCAAATGAAAAGCAAAGAACATTATGGGAAAATAATGTTAAAGAATTAGTAGCGCAAGGTTTTAAAATCAAATGCTTTATATCTGTATCAGTTGATGTTGTTAAGATGCAGCCAAAAGATATTGCTGATTATATGCATACACTCGGTATTACTGAAATATCATATGAAAGATTAACTCATAACGGTAACGCAACAATCAATTTAAATATATTCCCGCATAATCGAGAATTAAATGATTGGTGGATGCTAATGCATGAAACTACACAAGGGCACCCTGTAATAAACGGATTTTTAAATACTGTTTATGATAAGTTCGATCATGGTGAATTCTTTGCTGGAACATTCTGCAGAGACTGTGAACAAAAGTTACATACAATTAATGCTGATGGTACGGTAGCGGGTTGTCCTAATGCTGCACCAACTGATTGGTATGGCACTATTGATACACCTGCATTAGAAGTAAGATCATCACCGAAGCGTATGGAAATTATCTCATGTGAATTACATGAAAGAGATCCTCGCTGCTATAAGTGTCCAGTGTTTATGTATTGCCATTCGGATTGTCATCAGTTAGAATGGATGGACGACGTATGCCCAGCGCCTAAACAATTAATGATGACTTTAGCAAAAGAAAAAGGTTGGATAGAATCTGATCAATATGAAATTGAAAGTAATGCTATACCTGTTAAAATGGTGATGTAATGGATCTGATAATTAAACCAACCGAAGCTTGTAATTTTAAATGCAGCTTTTGCTCAAGCACATCTATTGATCCAGATAAAGCCGGACTTTTAGATTTAAACTATATTTACGATTTTTTAAAAAGATTTCCTGATACAAATACAATCATTGTAAACGGCGGCGATCCTTTGATGATAGATCCTCAATATTACTGGGATCTGATTGCACATATGGACGAGCATAATTATCCAGCAAGCATTAGCTTTACAAGTAACCTATGGCCATTTCTTATTAAGCCAAAGAAGTGGTTAGATTTATTTAAGCATGAGCGCCTCGGTGTTACGACATCATTTCAATATGGTGGCGGCAGATTAAAAGGTGACTATACTAACTTTTCTGAAAAAGATTTTTGGCTTGTATCAGATAAGATGTTAGAGTTAGTCGGATATAGACCAGATTTTATTTCTGTTATTATAGAAGAAAATCTTGACACGGCAATCGATAATGTATTGCTTGCAAAAAAGATGGGTGTTAACTGTAAACTAAATTATGCAATGGCATCAGGTGTCCAGGGTACTACGTTGCAGCTTAGTAAAATATATGAAGTATATGTTAAGATATGGGAGATGGGATTAACTGAATGGGAATGGAATACTGCCCAGATGGTTAAAAGATTACAAGGTGGGGCAACAACATGTCCGCAGAATAGAAATTGTGATGATGGTATTCGAGCATTTAATCCAGGTGGTGATTATTATAGCTGTGGTGCATTCGGTGATGATATGGATTATCCTATTGACTTTGAAAAAGAAATGGCGGGCGACTTCTTTAGACCCGTAAGTTCTGATCCAGATATACAAACAATGAAGCAAGCATGCTACACCTGCCCTATGTTTCAGATATGTAATGGCTGTAGAAAAACAGTACGTGATATGAAACGAGAAAAAACTGTTGAAGAACATTGTAAACGAATGAAAGGATTAGCACCCCGTATTTTAGAATCTAATGGTATGAGTGCAGACTCAATAACACCATATGTTAACGAGGCAATAGATGTTCTCTGTATCGATTAATCCTACATACTTCTGTAATTTTAATTGCGACTTTTGTTATTTAAGTAAAGAACAATTGCGTGATAGAACAACCACACAAATTGATGTTATCATGGATAGGCTAGCTGAAATTGATATTCCTATATCACATGTTGATTTATATGGGGGTGAAATTGGTTTATTGCAGGATAGTTATTTAAATGAATTAATAGATAAAATACATTCTGTATATGATACAACAATATCAATCATTACAAACTTATCTGCAGTGCGAGAAGTATTTCTTAGAGATGATATTGAGTTGTCGGTGTCGTATGATTTCGATGCACGAGAAAAGCAGCAAATTGTTTTAACGAATATGATGATGCTTACTCGACCGTTTTCGGTTCTAACATTAGCCTCGGAAAAGGTTATAAATACCGATGTCGACTTTATGATATCTACTTTCAATACGCTAAGTAATTTAAAGTGTGTTGAAATTAAACCGTTTAGTTCTACTACACATAGAGATCAAAAAGTTACAGACATAGAGTTTGAAGATTTTATTAAAGAGTGGATTGATAATCCGCAAGAAAAGAAATGGCAATTCTTAAATCAAGATAAGATAGAAGATTGCTTAGATGGAAAATATAATGCATTTTCTGATGATCACGTTTATATAACACCAAGCGGGAATTTTGGTGTATTAGATTTTGACTTATTAGGCAACGAGCATTTTACAGAACTTACTTCTTTCGAGCAGTATAAGAAGTGGGCTCAAAGAGAAAAGACAGCCGGGGTTTCCGACATTTGCAAAAACTGCAAATACTTTGGAGGTTGTTTAACAGAACATTACAAATATGTGGAGAATTTAAACTATGGTTGCAACGGATATAAGGGGCTATTAGACTGGTATGATGAAGGATTGGAAAGCGAGACAGAAGGCGTTTCACGCAACGTCGGGTGACTTCAGAGATGATTTAAATGAAGTCGATATTGTAATCTCAGAAGATATAGTTGGTGATGCAGTATTACATTTTGAGGAAAAAGTTGATGAATGGATTTATCCATCTAAATCATATGTAGTTGCTATTTGCTATGCTAAATGGCTTGCACAAGATTTTGACGAAGACTTTTATGAAGTATTAGATGATCCAGACTTATTGTTTGGTAATGATCCGTACTTTGTTCCGTTTACAGATGATGAAGGCACTTATCAAGCTATATTAGAAGAAATACACTTTGATGAACATTCTGGAATGGTTCCAGATATTTACGAGTATTATAAAGAAGAAATGTTATATGGTACCTAGGTTTCCAAACGGTGCATTAATAATGACCGATCGTCTGGAGAATAGAGGCTTGGCAGAAGCAGCCAATCCTGACGCTGATGCTATGACTAAAATTCTGCTTGAAACTAAGCGGCCAGACATTGCTGAAATTGAAATGACTTTATTTGAAAATTGTCATCTTAATTGTTCTTTTTGTCATCACGATAAGAAGTCGCATGTTGGTTTAAGCCGAGAAGAAATATTTTCTAAGATTCCGTTAGTCGAAGAACATGTTATTAAAATGAAAGGTCGTGCAGACGTTATTCAAATTAACATGCTTGGCGGGGAGTTGTTTCAAGATAGAATATCTGAATGGGCATATCCTGTTTACTATGATTTCATGGTAGAGATTAAAAAGATTTATGATGAACATAAACAAAAGATTAAAGTGGTTTGGGTAACATCATTTCAATTTGTTAAACGTGACCGAGTACAGAAACTTCTCGATGATTTAAATGCTATTGATATTCCATCATATATTATTTGTTCATATGATTTTGATGGGCGACCTACCAAAGGCCCGTATGCAAAAAATATAGAATACTTTGCAGACTATATTACATCAATTAATATGGTTGCAACTGTTCCTTCTGTTGAAAGATTTATGGCAGACGATGATGAATATTTTCATTATCTATATGAGAAGTTTGATAACTTTTACTTTGATGATTATATTCCTGATAAAGGGTTTAGTCATTTAATACCAAGTGATAGTTTATATCTTGAGTTCTTAAAATTTGTTTATCACAATTACCCAGATATTAATCCTATCAAAGACTTGATAAATAACGATAAGAACCATATGCATTGCTTAGCTTTAAATAAGGTTACTATATTTCCAGACAATAGCACATCTAATTGTCGCTGGGATAGATATACACCCGATGATTTTAATACACCGTTACACCGAAAAGATAATGCTTCGATGATGCAAGCTTATATGGACGAAAACGGTTGCTTGTCATGTAAGTGGTGGGATAAGTGTGGTTTTAGATGTTACACACAATGGGACTGGAAAACGCGAGAGCGTGATTTACCAGATTGTATTATGAGATTGTGGTTTAACTATATGGATAAAACACCACAAAATTTGATAACAGGATTTGATTATGTTCAAGAAGAAAAAACTAAAGCTTGATTTCTATACGGCGCACGATACTATAATTGAAATGCAGCCAATGCAATCCAGAACAAAACCGCCGTCGTGGTGGAAAGAAATTAAAAATTCATTTGATCAATTTAGATCTAGGGTAGGCGTAACCGTACCGACACCTACAATTAAAACTTGTCCAGGTGTTGTAGATTACATACGCAAGCCCATGACATTAAAGTTATGGTCAGATGTTATTTTTAAAGTAAAAGCTAATGGTGATGTGATTGCAATTGAACCAATTCATAATGCAGGAATATTAGACGGTGCTATGCATCATTCTGAACAATACGGTGATTCTTTATATCCAAATAGAACCGTATATAAATTGCATGGGCCATGGGGTGTTAAAGCAAACTTCCCGGGTGAATATATGATAACAGAATGTCATTACAGTGAAGACCTTCGAAAGCATGATATATTAATATCGCCAGGTATTACAAACTTTACTCATCAGCATACACTTAATGCATTCTTAGTATTTCCTATTAAAGATGAGGACTATACAATAACTCTTAAATACGGTACGCCAATCATGTCTATCTATCCGATGCATGAAAAACATTTTGATATTGAAATGCATAAAACAGATCGTAGAGGTTTTAGTGAATTACAATCAGTATTTCCATCAACCTTTATTGGCAGATATCACACCGGGAAACACGCACTCAGAAATTGAATGATGTTCCATATAAGATAGCACGCCCTTATCAATACATGTCATCATGTTAGGACAACCTGAACAGTTTTCCGTTTCACTAGAATACGTTAATTGTTTCATAAATTGAAACGATTTAGCTTCAGTCCAAGACTCAATATCATTCTCATCTTTAACTTCAAATTCTTCGGTACCAATTAAAGCGATATCATATATGAATGGTGTCCAAAAGAATCTCTCATTACAATATGTATAGTTTAATTCTAATGAACCACCTTGTGCTTTATCAACAATTGTTTTAGGATATAAGTCATCACTAAAATCATATGATTTCCATTTATTAATTAAATGCTTTTGCAAAGATGATTTTGGTGCACGAAAGAATGATGGGTTTAATTGTAGAATAGTATCAAAGCGTTCATCAGCAACTTTCGCCATGTCCACAACCATATCATTATAAAGATCGTTATTGCCCATATTGTGAACCATATAATAATTTAAATCATCGTGAAATAAATTTAATAAATCTAATTTATCTTCGATGGCTGTCCAGTTAACGGGCGGCACTAAAGCAATATTACAATCGTACATAAAGCCAGGTGCTTTTGGAATGCTATTTAATAAATCAATTACTTCATAGCTAATATGATTCAATGTAGTTACGAATTGAATAGTAGTTACTTTACTTAAACACTTTCGGAATACTTCATCTTTTAATAATTCAATTATATTGTTATTACCAAATAAATCAGTCGGGCCAATATTAATAGTTGATACTCGATAGCCATTAGTATTAAATAAATCTATAGCATTATGCAGGCGTTCAAAGCTACCAATGTTTGTTCCCTTTTTATTTACAAAACAACCCGGGCAACGGAACTCGCAGCCTGAAAGTATCTCACAATTAAATTGAACTTTAATCTCGTGCCCTTCATTAAACGATAAATCAAAATCTTTATCGGCTTGGGCAGCAGCTTTATTGTTAGTAACTATTCCCATGGTAAACCTCATCATCATATAAACCGATTACATCTTTATTTAAGATGCATTCTTTTCTTCCATCAAACACTGTATCCATAATCATTGGAACCATTCTGTTTGCACATATATTTAAATACTTGCAAGAACCACATTCTTTTTCTTTACTTTTTTCAATTTGGCTGTTTACAATCTCATTCTTTTTGTCTAATATATAATCAACTATGTCAGCATCAGGCAACCACATCCAACCATTATTAACTTTAAAATCATCGGTATGAATCTGAGCATTCTCATATATGAATGGTGACAGATACATATCTCCGTGGTATATACTGATTACAGAATAATGGAATGCTTTATGTGATACATCACCTTGTAGAAAATGAAATTTGTTTTTAAACTTATGTGGATCAGATGCTAAACGAGTAAGCATATCATTCCATTCAAATAGTTTATCTCCGTGTTTTGCACTGTTATTAAAAGAACGTACTACCGACGGCAATACTTCGATTACTGTTTCATACTTATTTCGAACAAATTCAATCGCAGCAAACAAAATATCTTCAACACCCTGAACAATATTAGTAGCCATACTAATTTCAAAGTTTAAAGAACTACGTTTAAATGTTTCTATTCTTTTATCGAGTGCTTCCATATAAACTATATCATTCATTAGTCTATTTAAATCTAAAGCAATCTGTACGTCCCAAGCTTCGACGGCTTTACCGAGCGGTGAATTTTCAATCGCTTTAATTTTACCGTCAATATCTTCTTCTGATAATGAACCAAGAATAGAACAGTTGTGTTGAACGTTTCTATTATCCTTAGGCATCATTAATATTGCATCAGCGAGCCTTGGATTATTAATAATCTCTTCTAAGTTTTGTGCACCATAAAAGTCTGTCGGACCAATTACAATATCATCTAATACGATATCGGTTCTATCTTTTAATTCGTATGCTAGTGAATGAAACGTTGCAATTGAATTCGGATTCCAATTACCTTTACGTTTAACAAAACAACCAGGACACATATAAGAACAGCCCTCAAGTATTTCAAGGTTAACCTGTATTTTATATTGACCCATATCAGAAACAGCACTAAACTCTTCAAGCTTTTTGCCATTGATTACGATGTCTTGCCATTCATTATTTAACATAAGAAATATTCTTTATCCTGTCTAATCGTTCGTCGCCGTCTTCTGTTACAAGAAACTTCTTTCTATATCCTTGTTTATCGGCGTCTACTGAATATCCTTCCCAGTCATACATTTCTTGGGCAGGCGTATTATAATTATGTATATTATTTATCATGTTTTCTTTGGGTGCAATACATCTATCAACACCGAGATAATCTCTAAGTAAAATAATCTTACGGTTATAACATGAGAAAAACATAGGGCAGCTTTCACACTCAGTATTCTTTGCTCTATCTATTTGTGATTCAGTAATTGTTACGGCATCTTCAAACGTTTCTACTTTAAACATATCATGATAGATCGCCATGTTTTCATACATAAACGGGCTGAGATACCATTCACCTCTTTTATAGTTTAACACGGTGTAATTCATTCCTGCATGAGAATGATCTACCATTATATTATTCATTGTTGAATCTCTTGTCAACACATTAAAGTATTCATTAAACTTATCTAATGTTTCTAATATAATATTTGCTTTATGTGAACGTGATACTGATGGAATAAAATCTAAAATAGTATCAAAACATTTGACTGCATGCTCATGTAATTCGTGATAATCTAAACCATAGTCTTTAATATTTACAACAAACGTATATGTAATTTCGTGCTCTATATTCTCATCTAAATATTTCAATTTGTTTTGCATATCCGCCATATAATCTATTGACATAAACTTATGGGGATTAGTTGCAATACCTATTTCAATCTCTGTATCAAGATTAATATTATCTTTTAAGAATTCACAAAACCTTGGAATATCACCATCAATTAATGTAGATACGAATGCTAGGATAGGAGAGTTCTCATTTACAATATCAACTAGGTGTGGCATTACTTCATAGAAGTTTTCTGATGCTAAAAAGTCTGTAGGACCAATCAGCATTTCATCGACAAGTATACCTTGGTCTGTAATCTTTCTTATAAATTCCTTAGCTGAATCTAGTTGATGTACCTCAGAAGCATTACCACGTCGATGCACAAAGCAGCCAGGACACTTGTGGTGGCACCCATCTAATACATCAAGCTGTATCTTAACGGCGCTGACGGGCTTCGTTTGAGTCTCGGTAGTTAGCTCGTAGTAAAGATTGTTCTTAATTATTGGCATGCATATATTCCTTTAAAGCTACGCAGCTTTTAATCTTTCGAGATTTCATATACATGTGAACATTACGTTCAGCACAACTCATTAAGAATTCGCAACCCTTACAATCATCTACAGTTTTAGCGTAATCTAAATTCTCATATAACTTAGGTTCATCTATTCTTGATTCAAACTCTGGTGTTCTTTGTATAATAGCATCGTATAAAAATGGATTAACATATATCTTTCCATTATAAAAACTATAATTCTGGCAGCCATATCCATTAAAACTAGAATCAAAAAATGTATATAAGTCACGCCATTTAGAATCTATATTTTGATTTAACAGATCTTCTCTAAACATTTTTAAATGCTTATCAACTTTACCCCGTACATTTCTGTCTGTAAGGAATGATGGTGTGATTACTATAGGTGCATTAAAATCATCGAATACTTTTTGGCATAAATCATTGTAAGATATTTTATCAAAGATTCCTTCATACCAATTCACTCTTAATTGAACTGAGCCTTCTTCAAACAGTGCAAGCTTTTTGTACCAATCAACCATACGAATATCTTTATTAATATATTGATTAATATCTAAAACAATTTTAAAATCAATATCAGGTATTCTATCAATACCTTCGTATAAGCTCCAGATCTTATCGAGCTTTTGTTTAATTACTTCTATAGGTTGGTTAAGAGTTGTGAGAAATCCAATGGCAGAAATACTGTACAGATCTTTCATAGAAGAATGTTCCATGATCTCGTCAAAGTTTTCTGCATCAAATATATCGGTAGGACCCACGACGATTTCATCTGGGTAATAGCTACCTTCTAATAATGTATTGTAAAGTGTTGTTAGATGATCAGCGTTAGTAAGATTCTTGCGGGGAATAAAACAGCCAGGACACATTTGACTGCACCCATGAAGAATGTCTAAATTAATTTCTGTTCTAAGGAAATCATTATTAATTGGACTTTTATTTTCTTCATAGTTGTAGTAGCCAGCATGAGTCTTATTCAGATGAACTATCATCGCCTTCTTCTAACTCTTTCTCTTTTTTAATATCCTCAAGAATTTCTTCAGAAGTCTTAAGCTTAATTGCTTCGTGATTAACAATAAATTCTGGCGGGAAAATATTTAGAATATTATTCGTGATATTAGATTGTGTGAGAAGGAAAAATAAATCTTTTCCGAAGAATGCAGGCTTATCATTATATACTGCTTTGTTATAGTATTCTTTAAACCCTAGCATATGACATACAACTAAGAATCCGTCCCAGCCATCGATAATGAGTTTAGCAATATTCGGACCGATATTAGATGGCGTGTCTTTCACTTCGATACCTTCAACAGCATCTTTAACATCTATTTCTTGAGCCTTCATTTCATCAGATAGATTTTTATAGAAAGAACATAATACGAAAGGAATTACTTGTGCAATTGTATCTGCAAGTTCATTAACTAAATCAATATGTTTATCTACGAAGTTATGCATTTCTTCTTTTGGCCACATATTAAAAAGCTCTTCTTCTAAATGATTTATTTCATGGCCGAATCTTAACTTTAATAACATTACAACGAATCTTGTCAACAGCCCAGCATCAATCATAAAGTCTGATTTAATATAAGCTAAAATCAGATCTTCATCGATATGTGAGAATGTTGTTTTAAAATTAGTATTAGCTAAGTATATAATAATATGCTCAGCCGAAAGCTTTTCTTTAGATCCTAGGTAGTCTACCCATAAAACATAATCATCTTCTTGCTCTTTAAGCTTATAAATCTCTACCAGATCCTGTGGTGCTAGCGGGAGTTTATACACTTTTCTTTCTTCATTATTATTCATATTATAGTACCTTCAATTATATTAATGGATATTTATGTATAAGATACGGGATGCGATTCTGTCTTTTAGTAAAGAACTGCACATCAGTATTAATTAATCTTAAGTCTTCTGTAATCGTTTCTGCACTAAAGTTTCTTTCCAATACTTTTTGAACAATTGGAAATACGTTATTGATTTCTGTATATAGATCCCAATATTCCCAGCCGTCTGCTGAGTTAGCTACTTTATCTTGATGTACTTGAATGAAAGCAGCGTCGTCCTTAATTTTATCCCATAGTTCTTTTAATTTATAGAATGCTAACTGATAGTTACCTGCGTTTGCTGCATTAACATATACATCTTGAAAGAACTCTTTTTTATTAGTAGCCCAACCATTTGCGTCTGTTGCATTTGCATTCATATAATCAATTACTGAAAATAAGTATGCAGTATAATGACGACGAGATGTAAAGTGCTCCATAACATCTTGAGCCATAACAGAAGAGTGAATTGTAAATTTCTCAACAATTAGATTTTGAACTCCAGCGCAAGGATAGTTTTCGTTTAAATAAAACAACAAATCATAGCTAAAGTTTTTACCATTTTGATATACTATAGTAAATGGTGGTGTTTCTTCTGCTGCTAATATACCTGCGCAAACATTTCTAGCGTCAGCCATAATAACAGAGTCACTCATCATTGTAATAACAGTATCAGAGTTTACAACTGATTCAATAAAGTTACAAGTAATTTCATTTATGTTATGATCAGAATCTGCATAAAAACCAGAAGCTGTTAATAGACCAGAAACATAACGGCAATATACATTAAGCATATCTGTTTCATCATAAAAAGCAATGATTCTTTTATCGCTGTTTTGTATATAATCTGCAGTAGCAACATCATCAAAAAACTCAAAGGTCATTAAATCTCCAGCACCAGTTCTTACACCTTCAGCTAATTGAATAATTTGCCCTTCAACAATCTGACCAGCTTCTTCTTCATTTCTGTCTGGATGCACGACCACAATATTTCTTGGATTTTGTGTATGATAATATGTATTTAATTCGGTTACAACCGTTTCAATATTCATAGTATTTGTGATATACTTTTTATTATTTAAGTAATATAAACTTTGCCCAATCATGAAGCTTCTCCTAATTTTTTAGTGGCATCATCATTCCAGGTCCAATCATACGGATTATAATGCTTTAATACATCTTTGTTTAATACACAACCATCAATTTTTAATGTTTCTTGAGCTTCAAATACCAGTCTGCTTGCACAAGCAACTTTGTATTGACAGGTTGAACAATCTTTTACCTTGCTAGATCTATTTATACCTTTAGCAATAAGTTGATTTTTCCTATCAAGTATCTCTTCAAATGTCAAGCCAGTAACATCAAGATTCTTATTCTTTAAGAAAAATGCTTGCTCATGTAGCATAACGTTCAAGTGTGTAGTCGGACCATTCTCGCCTGGAACGATAGTGATACCAACAAAGTTAATAGAATTACAATATAGATGAGCCATAGACATTACTGTCTCGTTAGCATTCCCTTCGTCTATCACTCTACCCAAGAATTCATTCCAACCAAATAAGTTTTTGCGTTGTACTAATTCGTTGCTTGCTCTTGAAAATGCAGGATTCATTTCAACAATTGTTTCGTAATCTTGCACTGAGCGTTTAATAATTCTATTATATGTTTCTTTATCTATTGATTTACCAACAACATTAGATGCTTGTAGTGTCCAAGACCAATCCATTTGCTTTGGTGTGTTCTCTTTAAAGAACTTTACTTTTCTCATTACTTCTTCGTAATATAGAATGTCGTTTAACATTTGATCTACTCTACCAATTGGCATAATAAATTCAATAATCATTTCACGACGGAATTTATCTTCGTCATCAAGGATATTAAATATCTCTTGTACTCTTTCCATTGTTGCCACATCAAACTTTGCAGGTGCAGCAATACGGGCGCCGGTATGTTCGCGCATAATTTCTTGTACAGTTTCATTATTTAAAACTGCTTCTGTATTTTTAGCAGTAAAGAAATCAGTTGGTCCAATAACAAACTCTCTTAAATTAAGACCTGTTCTTTTAACACCATCTGTTAATTCTTTAGCTCTATCAATAATCTGTTGATTCATTGCAGGATCAATATTCTTATCAACGAAACAACCAAGACAAGCCTGCTGGCACCCCGATAATACTTCCATCTGAATTAGTACATCAAATTTAGTTGCATCACCTGGTGATAAACTTTCTGGTCCTGAATACCGCATTTGTTTGCAGTATGATTTTTGCATTGACATTAGCGTCTTCCTCTCGATGAATGACAGCTGCTGTGGCAGCTTGCATGACAGTAATAAGCATTAATTGTTCGGTTGCTCATTCTGCCTTCTATTAAGTCTACTGTTCTTCTTGTTAAATCTTCTAGCGTATCTACGATATCAATCGGGTAAATAATTCTACCGGCGTTAATACCACCATCAACATAGTTGTTATATACACCATTAGATGCATTAACATATTCAAACCTATGATAATACCATTGTCCGCGTGAATAACTCGTTATACCCGTACCTCTCACATAAGCATTTACATAAATTCCTACAGTTCTATCAAAGGTGCGAAGTTGTCCGCCTCCATAAGATTGAACCCATGAATTCACATCTGATCTTCTCATAACCATTAGCGTCTACCTCGTGATGAATGACAAGATGAGTGACAGCTCGCATGGCAATAATATGCGTTAATTGTTCTGTTTGATATTCGTCCTTCGACTAAATCAACAGTTCGTCTAACAATACGTGAAATAGAATTTTGTACTTGGCTTGAGCGTATAATATTGCCGGTATAGATGCCGCCATCTAAATAGCCATTATAATAACTATTTGATGCGTTAACAAATTCAAATCTTGTATAATGCCATTGACCTCTGGTATAACTTGTTTGGCCACCGTTTGCATAAACATATGCATTAATGTAAAACCCAACTGTTTTATCAAAGGTCCTCAGCTGTCTACCACAATATGATTGTGTGGTAGAATTTAACGAACTATAACTTGGCATACTATACTTTCACCTCAACTTCTCCATTTGCGGAATCTGCAAGAGCAATTCCTATAATCTCATAACTATTTATACCCGGAGTTCCATAGTCCACACCTTTAGCCATACCGTCACCGGCCGGGATTACCCATTGACCTTTCTTAACGTCTTCGCTTACTTTACACGGAATACGTCCTTTAAGAGCAATAAATGGATTCATTCTTGCTTTCTTAGAGTTACTTCCTGGTGCAATTCCCATATCATTCATTTGAACCGCAGGGTTTGTTGATATAACACCTAGTAAAGGCATTCCTGGCTGCCATAAGGTAGCTTCAGAATCACCGTCAAGGTTAACACCAAGAACGGTTGCGTTATCATACATATCATCAGCTGTATATCTCTCTGCAAGGTCAGCCCATCTTGCTGACGTAGCTGTACCAACATAAAGTCCGTTGTTATCGATATATGATCGGTTTGAACCATTACGACGGAACTGAACAATCAATGATGAGTTACCACCAGATTCTAAATAAAATCTGTTTGAGTGGTATTCTAGTTTACCGCCATCGTTACCAATATTACCAGTCCATGATTCGTTACCAGATTCAATGAATCTTAGAGATGGTGAATAACCATCTTGGTGACGTGTTTGGAATTGCCATTGTCCTGCAGCATTCAAATCGCCAGACCATGTTCTATCACCATACATCCAACGACACATTGTACCGTTATTTGCTGCTCTAAGTTGGAAAGACATAGATGAACCGTTATTATTACCAGTAGCAGCCCAATACTGACCTTGATAAGAATAAAGGTGTCCACCAGTTGCTTGGTTATACATACCTTCACGAGCATTATCATTACGGAACCAGTTACGAGCATAGAATTCTGTAGCACGAACACCTGAGTTAAGGTTAGAGAAACTTGACGGATCACAGTAATAGCCAGTGTTATTTGCATCGTAATAAATGCTTGCATACATTGCAGCAGCATTACCATTGTTAACACCTAGTACTGGAATTGTTCTCCAAGATCTGAATCCACCCCAAGTTGAACGGAATCGTAAGTTTTCAATTGGTCCACCGACCATCTGCCAACCATAACGACTTGAACCATTAGAATAGTGATAAGCTTGAGTACCAACCCAGTGTGAAGTACCTGAAGGCTGATTCGGTGGATTTGACCAAGAATCGATAAAGCCTGATCCCCAGTTAGCAACAGTACCAGTCATATCTTGACGACCCCAACCCATTGAACCAACCCAATAGTTAGTATCACCAGTATAATTAGGTCGACGCATAAAGCTTTCTGCACTTGATCTTGTTTGACCAGAGAGACTTATTTGTGCTTTAGTACGGTTGCTTACACCCTCAAATCTTGTTGAGTTAGTTGATGCACCGTTGAAATAGTAAGCAGTGTTATTTCTATCATATAAAATATCTGCTTGTATGCTATTAAAGTAAGATGTAGATGCACCTTCAACAAAGAATGTTGAGTTATCAATATCGTAATATCTACCAGCTCGCATGTGACGAGTAGCTCGGAATACTTCAGATGCAACTTCTGCGTTGTATGCAACTGTATCACCATAGAATATGAACTGAGCACCCGTACCGTCTGGGTTAGCATCTGATACTCTAATTTCAGCATCAAAAGAACTGTTAACAAATCCGATTCTATTACCAGCTAAGGTAAGAGTATTGAAGTGGGACTGACCGGCTGGATTTGCATAGTAACCCGTGCTATTTCTATCGTACATGATAGGCGCATAGAAGTTATGATGTGAATCTACTTTAGAGTTAGTAGTTTGTAATGCCCAACCATCATCTTGTGATAGAATACCTACTTCGTTATTGTTATTTGCATAGAATGTACCACGTCTGTTATTACCAGATGTGTGCAGATTAATTCTTGCAGTATTTGCTGTAGAATATGCTCTCCAGGTGTCATTTGCAGTTGCCATCCAATGCATAGCATGTGGAGTGCTGTATAAACCTCTACCACTTGTATCGTTACGGAACCAACCATCGTTATAAACTTCAGAACGAACATCAACAACACTCATTACAGACGTTGAAGCAAAGTCACCGTAGTAGTTACCGTTATTACTATCTGTAAATCTTTGAGCGTAGTGAGTACCTGTTGTAAAAGTATTACCATCACCGCGAATCAAGAAGTTTCTTTGACCAGATAATCCACCATCTTTAAACGCAATATCTTCACCACCTGATGTAGCAATAATTAAATGCTGATCGTTAGTCTCAGTAGCTTGAATAAAGCCTCGAGCAGTACCACTAGATGTAGTAAACGTAAGATCGTTACCACCATTGATTGTTACATCATTAAGTTGTGATCTGCTACCCGGATCTAAATATCTTGCAGTGTTATCTGAATCATAGAATCTACTTGCATAGAAACTTGAAGAGGCACCGCCACCTGGGTTAGCATTATAGATAGCTAAGTCAGAGTAAGCAGAATATGCTGTACCTGAGTTCCATGATTGTTGCCATAGACGCATGCCACGACCAGATTTCTTAAACATAAGAAGGTTATCTGATCCACCAGAAGCATCACCATATGATCTTAAGTGTAAGTAATCAGCATATGGTGCAGTATTATTATTGTTCCAAGAAGTGAAACCAAACTTAAGTTGAGATGCTGAATCTTCATTTGGTTCAATAATACGGTTGTCTTTTGATGTTATTGAACCCGCATAACCCGTAACTCCAGGTGCATTAATTACACCATTAACTGTTAAATCACGGAATCTTGAAGTAGCGTTTGGATTTGCATACCAAGCAGTATCATTTGAATCATAGAATATTGGAGCACGATAAGAACCGCGTGCTTCCATATAACCTGAAGCTGTTCTTTCTTCCCATGTACCATTATAGTAAGTATAAACTCGAGCATTATTTTCAATGTAAATACCCCACTCATTAGCAGGTGTTTTTAAACCGAAGTGGTTGTCATCATCAAAGTAAATACGTCCACAATCTGTACCACCAGAATCTCTGAATATAATAGAACCGTGATCACCATTATTAGAACGAATATTTAATGTTTCGCCATTATCATCGTAAATATCCCAACCATCATTTAGGCTGTACATATTTGCATTGATAACATTCATTCTTGATGTACCAGCAAAGTTACCGTAGTAAGTTGTATCATCTTGGTCGTAGAATAATGGTGAACGCATTGAGTTAGGTGCATAACCATAACCACCGCGAGTACCAAGTTGTTCTACATTGTTTGCATAAAGCTGTACGTAGTGCGCATTACCGGAGCCAGATCCTGTTGTGTGGAACTTGGCAAGATTATATGCACCTGCTCCCCCACCTCGTAAATGAATACCAGCATATGTATTCCATTTAATACCATCAAAGCCACCAGAACCTCCAGCGCCACGAGTTGTTGGACCTCCGTGATGGTGGTTCCAAAGAACATGGTTGGTATCTGCACCGGCGTTAAACCAAATAGCATTATTAGTTTCTGCTCTCTTAAGTTTTAATCCACCATTTCTTAATTCTATTGAATTTTGAATAGATGTGCTTGCAGGATCTGCATAGAATGTACCATCATTCGAATCATAGAAACGTTGAGCTCGCATATAGCGACCAGCCCATACATCACCTGAAGAATCAATACGACCACGCATTGTACCATTACCGGCACCAGAAGTAAACTGTAAGTTACCGCCTGCATTTGTTTGGTTATTTGGAGATTCATAAATCTGCCATTCATTACCACCTACCCATTTGATACCTTCGTTTACGCCAGGATCAGCAAACGTTAGGTTGTTTAGGTTACTAATTGTACCGTTGTTCCAATTCCAAGTACCTTGAACGTTACCGCCAGTTGCAGGATTCATGAACCTTGCAGTATTATCTTTATCTCTAAAGTTACTTGCATCAACAACATTTAATTTAGATGTTGAAGCTGGATCTAAGTAGAAGTTTTCATCATCAAGATCGTAGAAGCGAGGCGAGAACATGCCATCATTTGAACGTAATTTTGAAGAAACCTTTGTTCTTGTTAAAATAGGTGGAGTAAATTCACGAAGAGCACCACCGCTTGGGTAGTTCATAAGAATTCTGATTCTTACATATCGACAACCCCCACCATCTGATCCGCTGAATACAGTATGTGTTGTTGGTACAGTAGTATATCCTGAGAATTTTTGCCAAGAAGTGCTTGTAGTGGTAGCACCACCTGCAACAAAGTATGTAGTACCCGTGTTACCAGCAATTGGCTTTTTATCTTTGTCATATCTTTCAACACCATAATAGAAACGTCCACCTGATCCTGAAATAACCTTAACATACATTTCACCATAGAGCTCTTCACCTGGCTCAACTTCAATCATGTCTGAATAGAATGTTCTGTATGCTGCAGATCTTAATACATATGATGATGGAGCTGGAGCATCGGTTGATTTAACATATTCAGCCGTTGTACCAGTTGGAGAATCTTCATTACCTTGTAAGGCATTGATTGCTCGCTTTTCCCAATACTTAGCACCATCAAATAGTTTTAATTCAGACTTACCAACACCGTATGATGGGTTTAATGAAATATTTTCATTACCCGCATTGAGTGCAAAGTTACCAGCAGTTAATTCGCCTTCGAAATAACCGTCGCCGTTATCAAGATCAATTGCCGCTCTAAGATTGCCGTTACCAACAAATGATAACATATTGTCACCAAAGTTTGACCATCTATAACTAGCACTTGTATTTGTTGCCCAGAATATACCCCAGTCAGTTGCAGTATTCCAAAGCCAATGGTTAGCGTCTTGACCAACTAAGAATTTATTATCTGAACCGCCGCCTGCTGTGTTCATTCCTTCTCGTAGGATCTGACCACCTATTTTAAGTGATGTTGCTGTATTAGCCGCATCCAAATCAAGTAAACGTGAAGTACCTGAAGGTGGATAGTAAACTGGTGATCGCATGCTATTGAAAGCTTTTGCATATCCGTTTTCAGCAGATAGTTGTTCAGCACCATTTGAATAAAGTACAGTACGGTTATTATCGTATGCTTTTAATGCCCATTCATTACGAGTATCATTATAGAGACCCATTTCTGATGAACCGTTTGCCATGAATACCCAATCATCTTGAATTGCATAACCATACCAGCCGCCTTTAGCACCACCTACTCTAATTGAACCATAATCACCTGAAGGCGAATCGATTGTATATGTAGAACCATCAAGCTGTAATTGATTTGATCTTACAACATTCATTACTGATGTTGAAGCAAAGTCACCGTAATAATTAGTGTTAGCTGAGTCGTAGAAAATAGGAGCTCTGAATGAACCACGTGCTGTTACATAATTGCTATCTCGTGAGCCTTTCATAGCCCAGTTACCGTTAACACTGTTATTATATCCAATCAATCCCCACTCACCATTGGAAAGTCCGGTTAGAGTAACTGGTTGACCCGTGACACTATTAACTGTAGCTGCACCACCGCGATATGCAAGTGCTACACCGTAGCGATCCTGAGAAGCAGTTGTTGAGTTATGTTCTGCAAAGAATATACGAGCTGAACCTTCGCCGCCTGTATCAGTATTACCTTCAATAGATAAGAACCGACCCTTAGTATTAGCACCATTACCTGGATTACCAAAGCTAACATTATTCATTTTTGAAACAGATGCAGGATCTAAGTAATATAGATTATCGTTTGAATCGTAATAACGAGGTGCATAAACATTAATTGAGAAGTCTGCTGAGTTAGCATCTACATTAAAACGTTCTGTTCCGTTTGTAAATAGTTTAAAGTTATTATTACCAGCCCAACCAAAGTAAGCATCTGTATTTCCTTTGTGCTGAATATAATCGTCAAGAACAATAGTGTTCATGATTGAATCACCAGCTGGATCTACATAATAGTTATTATCATTTGAATCGTAATAACGTGGTGCATAAACATTTTGTGCAAAGTTAGCAGAATCATTATCGATGTTTACACGCTGTGTTCCACCAGTAAAGATTTTAAATTTATCAGCCGCACTAAATCCAATATACGTATTTGTATCACCACGATGTCTGATATAATCATCAATATCAATGGTGTTCATTTGTGAATCGCCGGCTGGATTTACAAAATAATTTGCGTCAGCTGAGTCGTAAAAAGCAGCGCCTGTAATATTGCCGGTTGTATAGATGTTTTTATTACCACGAATTTTTATAGTCGTAGCTTCATCCATGTAAAAACCACCACCTTGACCAAAGCCAAGATCGTTATTTTTGAAATAACTTGAAGTACCGTTACCAAGTACAAGTGCATCATTATCGCCTGCAAGTGATACTGAACCAGATACATGTAATTTATTATCTTCAATTGTACCGATTGCTGGAGTTGCATCTGAAGCTGTATAGGTTGTTGAATCATTATTAACAATAACATCACCAGATGAAAGTACGGCAAACTTACCGCTTGCGCCTTCGTCGTAGATGACAAAGTTATTATCGTTAATTAAATATGCATTACCTGATGCATCGCCTGCTAGCCTAAAGTCTGCTCCGCCGTCACCCCAATCTTGAAGTCTATTACTTGCAGCGAATGGATTGTTACCCATAGCAGCTTCTTGTCGAACGCTTAATGGTGAGGTTGGATTAACATCGCCAATACCTACAAAACCACCGTTCGGGTTTAAGGCAAGTTCAAAGTTTGCATCATCTGATTCACGACCCGCTTGTATTGCAACTGCATAATTACCAACCGCTGATAATGAAGCAATGTGTAGATGAACATCAGATCCACCAATTTTAGCGGCAGAATCACTTAAGTCTGCAAGACTATCTGGTCGAGTTAAACTATTACCAATTTTTGCACGGCCCGTAACATCGAGTGTGCCATTTACATCTGTGTCTAAATTAAAATCGATCTTAGTGGTTGTAACATTAATTTGTTTTGTTCCACCAGTCCACACACCAAATTGATCATTAGCATCAAATCCGATATAAGTATTTGTATCATTGTTATGAATTAAATAATCGTTTGTAAAATACGTTGGAGCATATACATCGAGTGCTGAAGATACTGCACTGTTACCAACTGTAAATCGAGTTACGCCATTTGTATCAATTGCAAAAATATCATTAGATTGAAAACCAAATCGAGTATTTAAATCACCGCGATGCTGAATATAATCGTCAAGATTAATAGTATTTAATTCTGAGTCAGCAGCTGGATCTAAATAATAGTTATTGTCACCTGAGTCGTAATAACGTGGCGCATAAACATTAACTGAGAAGTCTGCACGAGTATCTTGGATTCCGAATCTTTCAGTACCGTTAGTTACAAACGCTTGTCTGTTATTTGCCGGGAAACCCATGTATGTATTTGTATTTCCTTTATGTCTAACATATGAATCAATATCAATCTGTGACATAACTGAAGTACCGGCAAAATTACCGTAATAAGCAGTGTTATCTGTATCCTCAAATAACGGTGCTCTGAATGAACCAAGAGCTTGTACATACGTAGTTTCAATACGCATTTCTTCATTGTTACCAGCACTGAATGATAATCTGTTAGCAGCACCTCGATACATACCCGTGTCACGATCATTATCAAATGTATATGATGGTAAAGCAGTTGTACCGTTAGGAGCCCAGATAGGACCAGCAATTTTTAGTGAACCTGTTGTATTTGCAAAGTCACCGTAATAATTTTCATTATCACTATCATAATAGATTGGTGAATAAACACCACTTGAAAATACGCCGAATCCAGCAGTGATTGTATTTGCACCTAGGTTAATTGGTCTATTAAAGTTAAAGCGATTTAAACCAAGCCCAGTTGAAACAATTTCAAAGTTTACACTATGATCTGTACCATCTGTTTCATCTTGATAATATCTAATATAACCTTGGTTATCAGTAACATGAATGTTAAATCTTTCGGTAGCATTCCGACCAATGTTTAAATCATTAGTTGTTGCACCGCTATAAAAGTTTGCGGAATGCATTTCTGATAAACCACTAGGTTTTGCAAAGTAATTAGTATCAGCTATGTCAGTAAATTTCTGCGCAACGATCTGTTGATTATATTCAAACTTCGATGCATTCATTGTACCGAGTTGAGCAGCACCTAAAGTAAATCCTATTGTATCTGCACTCGGGAAACTAATGTTTGTATCAACATCGCCTCGACTTTGTAATGCACCATCAAGTTCAATATTATTTAAAATAGAACTTGTAGAAGGAACTAGTTTATAATCTGTATCATTAATGTCAATGAATTGCTGTGCTAAAATATCATCAGTTACTTCAAAATCACCAGATGAATTTAATTTTGCTCCAAAGTTAAAGCTATTATTAAGGAACCCGATTTCACCGCCCGTAGCAGCTAAATATTCTGTTCCACCTGCACCTGCTAGCTTAAGATTTGCTGTGCCGTTACCGTCTCCAACTGTCAAGTCGCCTTCAATTACAATATTACCCGTAGCAGTATCGTCTGCATCTGATCTTAAAAATTGAGCAGCTTCTAATCCGTCAACTGTATCAGCATCAAATAAGTTACCTGAACCTTCATCTGCTGTTGTAATAATACGACCCAGGTCTGTGCCAGCTGATATGAGTTTAAAGTAATCGTTTGTTTCGTCCCATTGCAATGATGAGGTTGGTAAACCACCACGAAGAACTTCCCAACCAGCATTCTCTGTTGGGGTGCCTGTAGTAAAATTACTATTAAGAGTGATTATATTATCAGCAATTAAAACTGTTTCAGAAACAATTTCTGTACGTGTACCTTGGACTGTAAGATTACCAGTAATAGTATAGTTACCATCAAGAGTATCATCTTCGTCTGAGCGAACAAATTGTAATGAATCTATTCCATCGAGTACGTCGGCATCAAGTCCAGATCCTGAACCATCGTTACCAGCATTCCAAAATACATTACCCGCATAGGTTGGTTCGCGTTTAAAATCAATACCAAGAGATGAGAATGATAAATCAACTGTATTGTTATATAAGATTTCGAAACCAACTGTATTATCATAAAACTTAATACCGTTATTTTGTCCGGTATTAACAATACGATAATCGCCGAAAGTATCATTGATTACTTTAATTGATTGAGATGTGCCTGCAAATTCTGCAATTTCAGCAGATGGGCCACCTGAATTAGTAACTTTTATTGAAGGAGTAGCTTGAACTGCTTGAGTTATCTCAGCTTTGCCTGTGACTTTAGCTGAACCCGTAACCTGTAGTCTGTCCGACCCATTATCTGTAGAAGATCCGATAACGACATTTTCATCCGTTTGCAGACCGTTCTTTACTATAAATTTTTTATCGTTGGCCATTCGGTTCACTCTCCCCAGTTAGGCTTAATATTATTTACTATATTTATAAGCAGGTATTAATCGTCAAGCAAAGTAGTTGCAACATTAAATACTGTTGAACCAGCATTCGAAGGAGTAACTCTTAATTCTAAATTTGTACCATTGATTTGAACATCAAATTCTGCTAGCTCGCCACTTGTAAATACAACACCGTATTCCGTAGCAACTGCTGATGTTCCGTCATGTGTAATAAGTAGCTTAGTCATATGACGATTGCTGCCAAGCGTAGCATTGATTAATACTTCACACGCACCAAAGTCCGCATGTGCAAACGAAAGTAATGTTGCTTGCTGTATACTTGCGGTAGTTAATTTAAACGATTTAATTCTAGATTCTGTTTGAATAATATCGTCGTTAACAGTTACTGTATCATTGACAATCAATGCACCTGACATTGTATCGCCCGCAACATCTACAAAATTAGCATCAGCTTCTGTTTCTGTATAGTAACGATTATCAAGTTGGCCAGCGTCTAACTCTGTTTCAGTATAATATCTGTTATCAAGTTGACCAGCATCTAATTCTGTTTCTGTGTAATATCTATTATCTAACTGTCCAGCATCTAATTCTGTTTCAGTATAATAAATTGTGTCTAATTGACCGCTATCTAATAATGTTTTAGTATAATAACGATTATCAAGATCTGTATTTGCATGTGTTTGTACATGACCAAATGTATCAAAGGTTAGGCCGGTAAGCACTCGACCTGATGCCAAAGAAACATCAACTACTGATGATGTATCCGCATGCTGAATATTAATAGCAAGATCACCAGAATCATTAAGGTTAAATGTGCCTGATCCTGTTAATCCGGTATTAGCAGTAATAGCAACTTCACCATTACCAATTTGTGCTGCGGCATTAGAAGCAGCTGCTGCTAAAATATCTGATTTATGATCGCCATCTAATAAGTCTGCATCAAGCCCGGAGCCTGAACCATCAACTGTAATAAGATCTGCAAGTATTTCGGCAGCAGTTTGATCTGCCGTAGCACCAGCTTCGATGCCATCTAATTTTGCACCATCAGTTGCAATATCTCTGCCGTCAACTAAACCGCCTACTGTAATGTCTTGGCCAAAATTATCAACCTCAACATAATAGCTAGTACCGTCACCGGTTTGTAATATCAATGTATTGTTTGCACTATTCCAGGAGAAGTCATCAACGCCAGAAACTGATGATGTTGTTACAGATGTTAAACGTCCATCTTCGTCAACTGTAATTACCGGAACAGCTGTAGCTGAACCATATGAGCCTGCCGTGACACCAGTGTTTGCCAATTCAGTAGCAATACTTATATTACCGTCAGAAGCTGTAGCAGTACCTGTGACTTTACCCGTAAGAGTAACTTCTGTTTCCGTTTGAATATGGAATATCGAACCGTCACCGGTTTCTAAAGTAATTGTATTATTTGCGGGAGCGTAAGTAAAATCATCGACGCCTGCAACAGGTGTTGTATTAGCAGTAGTTAGTCGACCATCTTCGTCCACAGTAAATACTGGAATCGCAGTTGATGAACCATATATGCCAGCCGTGACGCCAGTGTTTGCTAACTCAGTAGCAAGAGTCATTACACCCGTGTTTGAAGAAGCGGTACCTGTAACCTTACCGGTTAATGTGAGGTCTAATCCGTCTTCTAATAAATCTAATTTTGCACCATCTAATGCAATATCTCGACCATCAACTAACCCATCGACAACAATATTATTTGCACTAATATTATTAAAGTCTTGTATAATTGTATGGAAGAATCCACCATCAGCTGTGCCAATAGTTAATGTGTTGTTTGCAGTTTCAAAAGTAGTTGAATCAACACCTGCAACAGAAACATCTGCTGCCGCGGTTAGTCGACCGTCTTCATCAACTGTAAATGTAGGAATTAAAGATGCAGAACCATATGAGCCTGCAGTAACTGTTGTATTTGCAAGTTCTGTTTGAACTGTCATTACACCAGTATTAGAGAATGCAGTACCTGTTACTTTACCTTCTAAAGTAAAGTCTAATGTTGCGGGTGGTACGTTTGTAAAGTTATTATAATCTAAATAGTATGCACCTGACTCGCCGTCAAGAAAGTCTGCATCTAAATTAGAACCAGCGCCATCGACTGTTATTAATTCTGCAAGGATTGCTGTAGCATCAAGATTCGATGAAATATCAATGATAGTTTCGGTATTAGCCGCAACATCATATTTCTTGAAATAAATTTTACCATCATTTGTATTGATAGCAAGTTCGCCGAGCTGCAACTGAGATGTAGTTGGGATATTACCCGGCGTAGCACTCCGACGGAGCTTAATAGTAGTTGACATATCTATGTTCCTGTGTTATAATAGCTATATAGCTTATAAGGTAATAATATAATTAGATTAAAATGATCCACCATCTAATTCATCAACAGCAATTTCAACCTTACCAGATGTAACAGTCGTATTTACGCCGTTAGTACCTTCAATTGTAAGTGAATCGCCCAATAATATATTAGTATTTGCACCAGCTTCATCGATTATATTTATTCGAGGATTAGCTAGTTTAATGTTTTCAATATCACCATCGGAGATAGAGAATTCTGTTCCGTTAAGAGTTAGTGCTTCACCTGCAGTAAATGTACCAGCACCAGAAAACTGTTGCCATACAATATCATCTGTACCTAATACAAATGTTTCTGCATCGGTTACTGTCGCTGCCCAACCGGTATTTCTATTTAGAGTACCGTCTGTAACAAACTGGAATGCACCTGGAATTTCAGATTCTTGATTAAAGTATTCGCCGCGAGTAAGGACCCATGCAGTTGAAGAATCACCAACAACTGTAACTTCGTATGCACCATTTTCTAATGCATTTGTTTGATCTTTAACAAGTACTCTATCGCCGATTACCCATGTATTAACGTCATCAACTGCAAACGATTGTGTATTTGCAGAAGCATTGGTTAGTGTACCAGCCGAGAATGTAGCACCCAAATCTTCGGTTGTTGCAGCCAAAGCCGCAGGAATAACTCGTAGTCCTTGTGCAACACTATCTACATATGATTTAGTTGCAGCATCTTGCGTTGCGGTAGGATTTAATAGGTTTGTAATCTTTGAACTGTTAACATCAATATCATTACCGCTAGCATCAATACTAATACCTTGAGTTCCTTCGATATCAAATATACCAGAAGTAACTCGAATTGTACGACTACCAACATCGCCACCTATAGCTATATTATCAATGGTAGCTTTGTCTTGAATATTAATTTGTTTTATATTTGAATCTGTGCCACCTGGATGCAAGAAATATGTCGGAGCATCAATGTCAACGAATCTTTGAGAAAGAGTATCACCCCTACGAACATACCAGTTACCAGTAGCTTTTTCTGAATATACCGCAAAGTTAAATGTGTTATCTAAGAAACCAATCTTACCGCCTTGACCAGAAAGTTCAGAGAATGAACCAACACCGTCACGCATTTTAAGATTCGAGGATGTAGAACCAAAGCCAATTTCAATTTTATTAATCCTAGATGTATCATGCGGATCCATATAGAAATTTGTATTGTCCGCATCCACATATCGAGATGCAACAAATTCGACACCTAGATTCTGGTAGCGAGCATCTAATAATGTATAATCAAGTTCAAGACTTGCATTTGAATTAGGGCCCGGTGTGTGCGTAACTGTAATACCAGAATTTGCTGCTGCTGGAATTAAGTTTGATATAAAGTCTGCTGTTAAGCTGGTAGTAATTGTTGTATCGTTTGCACGAGTAACTGTGCCCGTACCTGAAACATCACCATCTATAGTAATATCAAAGTTACGAACTTTAAGGTTGATTACATCATTGGCATCGTCGTTTACAGCAATAATACCTTCGTTATTTGCAATAGTATTACCGTCTTCAAACATTAACGCAATAATATCACGAGATGTCTCGGTAAAGTTTGGAATCGCGTTAGCTTGTAATTCTAATGGAATGTCTGTAGCAAAATCAATTCTACCATCTTCAGTAATACGTATACGAGGAGTAAATCCATCAGTACCATACATTTCAGCAGAAACACCAGTAACATCAAGTCCAAGTTTAAATTTATTTTGTGCTGAATCTATTTCTTGTAATTCAAGACCACGACCAATATCTAGTTTAGGACTTGCAAGTAAATTAATATCTGTAGCATATGTATTTGCGCCATCAATGATTGTTAAATCAGAAGCAAATTCATTATCCAAATAACGTAAATTAACTGCATCTAGGGGGTTTACAGGGTCAGGTAAATCTGTTATAGTATTATTAGCAACACTAATATATCCCGTAGGATCAATAGTTAAATTCGTTGTAGCTGTTATTCTACCGTTAACACTCAGGTCGCCGGTTAAATAATCTATAGTTAATTTATCAAGTCCTTGGCCATATCTGAATATACCGTTTGCATCAATTTGTGCACGTTGTACGCCATCTGTATGAAAATCTAATTCATTATTGTTTGCACCAGCACTTGTTTCCGCAATGATAAAAGTATTTTTATCGAGGTCAATAACAGAACCAGCAAGCCCGGACCAGATGTTGCCATCGTATCCTTCAAATCTGCCTTCGTCTGTATTGAATCGAAGCATACCAGCTTGGCCAATAGGTCGCAATGCTGTAGTTGCTGATGGTAATTTTATTGCACCTGTATCACCGAATTTTACAATCTCGTCTGAGCTTGTAATAGTGTCTACATAAATTTTATGCCAATTTTTTGTTTCAGAACCAACTGAAAATGTTCTATCTGCGTTTGGTACAAGATGCGATGTAAAGTCTGCAGCAACTGTAACCGTGTCAACATCTTGGTCGCCAATAGTTAAGTTACCCGCAATTGTTACATCACCGGTAAACGCTGCTGTGTTAGCTCCGAAAGTTGCAGCTAATGATCCACCAGTAAAGAATTTTAATTCATCATTATCTGTACCAGGACTTGTTTCTGCAATAATTTTTGTATCTTGATCGACGTCAATAACACCGCCAAGACCAGCCCAAGCAATACCATCGTATCCTTCAAACTGTCCATCTTGACCGTTAAAGCGAATCATACCTGTTAAGGCGGTTGGCCGTTGTGCCGAGGTACCGTTTGGTAATGTTACTGCGCCCGTACCTGATATTGTAAGAGTATCATTGTTAACCGGATTGATAGTATCCAGTGGTACAATTGTATCTAAATTAAATTCTGTACCTGATAGGGATAAACCAGAACCGGCAGTAAATGTGCCTTCACCTTGAAACTGAGTCCAAGTAAGTGCATCTAAGTTAACGCGGAATGAAGCAGCATCGGCAACGGTTACAACCCAACCAGTACCACCGTTTTGTGTACCATCGGTAATAAACTCGTATGAGCCAGGAATCTCGTAGCCTTCATTTTGCCATTCTGATCTTGTGAAAATCCAATCTGTATTTGCACTACCAATTTGTGTAACGTCATATGAACCGTTTTCAATTGGATCAGTTTGATCTTTAACAACAAGGTTTGCACCAAGTGTCCATGTAGTAACATCATCGATATATAAAACATTGATTGGGTCTAAAGTAATTGTAGCTGAAACAGTTGTATTACCAGAATCAAACGTACCACCTAAGTCTTCTGTGGTCGCCGCTAAAGCCGATGGTCGAACAATTAAACCTTGTACTAATCCATCAACATAACGTTTATTTGTTGCGTCAGATGGAAGAATTGGATCCTCGATAACCTTAACAGTTGTTTCGATTCTATCAAGTTCAAATTCTAGGTATCTTCTGTTTACAACATCTTGACTTTCAGTCGGATCTTCAACATTAATAATACGGTGTACACCAGCATTAATAACAGCATCAGATGTTTGTAATGTAAAGTTTAAATCGCCGGGTACAGTAATAGTATTAGCTGAAAGAGTAAACTCTCCAACTTCTAAATTATTTAAACCTGTTATTTCATTTACAGTTTCACCAAGAGTGAATGCAGTATTACCAATCTGTAAATCTTTGGTTCCGACTAAACCACTTGTAATAAGAAAGTTATTAGCATCTAATCCAGAATTAATAAAATCACTAACATGACCGAACTGATCAATATTAATGTTTTGAATAAATTCTAAAGTGCCATTAACTGTATTTGCAGCTGTGGTAGTTGCTGCGTGAGATATAACTAAGTTTGCGGATTCTGTATCATTTTCTGGAGATACTATTATACCCTGTCCAGCATCTAATGCTCGAACATATTCGCCAACCGTGTCTATTCCTAATGCAATTGAATCAGGTACAATAACTGGTCGTTTTTCACCGGTAGCAACTAGTCTTATCTTGTTACTAGCACCAACTTTAACTTTAACAGCCACGCTTTATACCTCCGTGATGGTTGATACAACAAACGCTAGTCCATCAACAATTTTTGACAATTCTCCGGTTGGTTTTTTCATTATAACGTCGTACTGATATTTACCAGGTGTCATTTGGCTAGTAATATCATTATCTAATACTAATGTAATATCATTATCAGATTTTTCAAATTCAAACTCGGCTGCACGTTTGGTTGAATACAATTTTCTTATATCACCAAAAAACGAATAGTTAGCAATAGGCAAATCTAGATCATCACTGTCAAACAGCTCAACAGTTAACCTAAAGTCAGTACCTTTATCGATATATATGTTTAATTGAGAACTCATGTAAATATCTCTTCTATATTCTATTTACTTTATTTATAATCAGAGGATATTATTCAAAAAGGGGCCGTAGCCCCTTTTATCATTTAAATTGATAATTGTTAGTCTTTTTCAAGACCTTCAACCTTATCTTTCAATTCTTTTATCGCTTCTACGAGGAGACCGACGACATTGGCATATGCAACACTCTTTATATTGTCTACCGGATTCCCATTAGAATCCATAGTCGATGTCTTAACAACTTCAGGTAATACTTTTTCAACTTCTTGTGCAATCAAACCTGTTTTTCTTGTACCAGGATTTGCAATAAGATCAAAGTAAACGCCTCTCATTTCAGATACTTTTCTAAGAGCATCATCAATAGTTTTAACATTTTCTTTTAAGCGCTGATCTGAGTTAGCAGAAATATCACCAGCTGCTGTAAATTCACCTGTTGCCATGTCAAACACAAAGTCATTAGTAGTATTTGTATTATCATAGAATATTACTTTGTTAGCCGAAGTAGTATTCATATCCATCATTAATGAACCAGTGCTACTATCGTGACGCATCTTAATGTGTGGTGCATTTGATAGACCACCCATTGTGAAGTTTTGATCACTCAAGAAGTGTAGATCAGAAGTTATACCTTCAAGTCCCGATGCTGTAAGTGTACCAACAATAGTTGCATTACCTTCAATCTGAAGATTTTCAACTGTTAATTCGTCTGCATCAGAAGTATAGAAGAAGTTAGATTCACCACCTGGGTTTGGACCGTTAGTTGCTAAGAGTGGTCTAACTGTCGAACCACCTTCAACTAATGTTAAGAATAACGGTGTATCCTGTAGTGGAGATTCATGAACGTTCTGAATGTTTGTGATTCCGCCTTCAGGACCGAAACCCTGAGCACCTTGAGTACCTTGGAAACCACGTTCACCTTGAATACCTTGTGCAGCCTGCGTACCTTGAATACCCTGAGTACCTTGACCAGGGAAACCTTGCACACCAAGATCACCTTGTATACCTTGAGCACCTTGTAAACCTTGCAGTCCGAAACCTTCAGCACCTTGAACACCAAGATCACCAGGAACACCCTGAACACCTTGCGGTCCTAATGTACCTTCGCCACCGTCGATACCTTGTGTACCTTGCGGTCCGAGTTCACCTTGGACACCTTGGAAACCGTTAGGACCCTCGCCACCGTCTTGACCTTGTAATCCTTGGAAACCGCCTAAACCTTGTAGACCTTCGTCACCAATACCAGCCGGACCTTGGAAACCTTGTGTACCTTGATTACCACCGTCTCCTGAAATACCTTGGAAACCTTGTGCACCTTCATCGCCGTCTAGACCCTGAATACCTTGTACACCACCCTCACCAATACCGATAAGACCTTGTAAACCTTGCGAACCAATATCACCATCAGTACCTTGTGGACCTTGGAAACCTTGTGTACCTTGATTACCAAATCCTGCTGGACCAGCATTACCTTGAACACCTTGATGACCCGCTTGTTGAATACCTTGTAAACCTTGGAAACCCTGAATACCCGTAGCACCAATACCCGCAAAACCTTGCGCACCAGAACCACCTTGTATACCTTGAAGTCCAGTACCAATTAAACCTTGCGTACCTTGGAAACCCTGAATACCAGAATCACCATCAGTACCGCCAAAGCCTTGCATACCTTGAATACCTTGTGGACCTAATCCACCTTGTATACCGTCGCCACCAATGAAACCAGATGTTCCTTGGAAACCTTGAAAGCCTTGGAAACCTTGTGTACCTTGACCACCAGCTCCACCAAGATCACCTTGAATACCTGTTGGACCTTGGAAACCTTCAAAACCTTGAAGTCCTTGTATACCAGCTGGACCAATATCACCTGTTCGAGCAAATGTAATTATAATATCAAGTCCATCAGTGAAACTAGTAACTGAACCGTTTACATATGAACATATTATGTTAAAGTAACCTGAAACTTCTTGAACACTTGTAATAGTAAATATTGCAAAAATGCTTGGATCACTTTTATCTGAAACTTTAAAGTGGCCTTTGATAGGACTTGTTGAATCATCAATAGTTCTAAGGAATGGCTGAATGTCCGTAAAGTTGTCATCTCTATCGTCCATATACAAGTTGCCAACATTATTAAACGAGGCATTATTGAACTTAAGTGTACCAACTCCTGGATCCGATGTAGAAGTATTTGTGCTAAATGTGTAATCAAATGTTACACCACCAAAGCCACCAGTAACACCTTGGGCACCACCGCCACCTTGTAAACCGTCAGTACCTTGTGTACCTTGCGGACCAATTAAGCCAGGGAAACCTTGCACACCTTGGAAACCAAGATCACCTTGAATACCTGTTGTACCTTGTGTACCAGCACCGGTTGTACCTTGGAAACCTAAGTCACCTTGAACACCCTGCGTTCCTTGATCGCCCTGAATACCTTGAATACCTTGATCACCTGTTCGAGTAACCGTAATAATAACATCTGTATTACCCGTTAGATATGCTGTGCTCATATTTGTTGATTTAGAAATATAAGTCACACCAAGATTATAATATGTAGTTACATCTGTAGCAGATGTTAATCCATATACAATGTATTCGGTTGGATCAGCAATTGAAATAACTTTTACATATGCTTTAATCGCAGAATCTGAATCCGCAATTGTTGCTAAGAATGCATCAAGATCATTACCATTTGCTGTAATATCGTTAATACGTAGAATAGTTCCTAATGTAATATCAGCATTATTGAATTTAATTCTACCAGACGCTGGGCCAGTTGGCGTTGAATCAGGTGTATAATCATATTCGAATGAAGCTCCACCGAATGCACCAGCAATACCTTGCGCACCTTGAAGACCAAGTAAACCTTGCAATCCTTGTAGACCCTGCGGTCCTTGAATACCTTGTGGACCAAAGTCACCTTGAACACCCTGAATACCTGTTGTACCTTGTGTACCAGCTTCACCGCGTGGAACAAAGTTAATTAATGTTTGAGCACTATGACCTGAACCAATAACATCTTGATCCCAATCATTATTAGGTAAACCATATTGACCGACATAAGTAACATCGAACCAACCATAGTTCTTACCGCCGCCGTCCCATGTGAAGTTTGTAAACTCATATACAACTTGGTGGTGACCGCCTGGGCCATTACCATCTTCAAATGATTCAATAACAATAAGACCTTTTGAACCCGATCCACCTGGAATCGAATCTAGCCAATCGAATACTTCGTCAATATCGTTTGTATAGTTATTTAAAGGAATATCGTCAAGTGTTAAAACTGTCGCAGCAGTAACATCTGTATTATTTAATTTCCAGTTATTAGTGCCAGGAAGTGTACTTGCAACTACGTCGTTATCAAAGTTCCACTCGTAAGTTAGTCCGCCATTAAATCCTACAGAACCTTGTAGTCCTTGTAAGCCTTGAATACCGGTTGTACCTTGCATACCTTGCGTACCAACATCACCTTGAATACCTTGGTTACCCTGATCGCCTTGTATACCTTGATGACCTTGCAAGCCCTGAATACCTTGGTTACCAATAAATCCTTGATTACCTTGTAGTCCTTGTGCACCTTGCAATCCTTGATCGCCCTGAATACCTTGTGGACCCTGCGTTCCTTGTAAGCCTTGAATACCAGTATCACCTTGGATACCTTGTGCTGCTTGAGCACCTTGTGTACCTTGAATACCAAGTAAGCCCTGGACACCTTGAACGCCTTGCGTTCCTTGATCGCCTTGCAAGCCTTGAATACCTTGATCACCAGCTAAGCTGAATGCAACCAACGTTGGAAGTTGTTGAGTGATACCAGCGCTTGGTGTATTTAATTGAACGAAGTCGCTCTTAATACCGTCGCCTGATAAGAAAGTAACATCTAATTCCCAATAACCTGTTCTATCTGTTGCTCCCTGGATTTGGAAGATCATATAGTTTGATGGGTTATTGCGAAGAGTTACCTTCATAATACCTTTGTTTGTAGTACCAACGGCAGCTATTGCAGTGTATAAACCTTCTAAGTTTACACCATAGAAAGCTTCATCGTCAATCCATATTTTTGTGACTGCACTAAAGTTATCTGTAGGGTTAGGAGCACCGTTCATGATCATATCGCCAGTGCCTGGATCGGCTTCTACGATTCCATCATCAATTCTAAATTCTACTACGTGTCCAGCATCGTCTCCGCTAAATCCTTGGAAACCGTCAAAGCCTTGAATACCCGTATCACCTTGGATACCTTGTACAGACTGTTGTCCTTGAATACCTTGTATGCCTTGAATACCGACATCACCTTGTACACCTTGAATGCCCTGCGGACCTTGTGTTCCTTGCAAGCCTTGGATACCCTGAATACCTTGTATACCAGTATCACCTTGAATACCTTGCGTACCTTGATAGCCGCGGAAACCACGTGAACCTTGGATACCTTCTTCACCGATTGTTCCTTGAATACCTTGGTTACCATCAGTACCTTGAAATCCTTGCACACCTCTAAATGAGCCAACGTTTATCCAGCTTGTGCCGTCATAAACCCATAGTTCATCGTCTGCTTCATCAATAACCGCTTGACCGGTCGTAGCTGAACCAAATGCTGTATTAAGTGTAGCCTGTGGATCTCCACCTGCATCAACGTCAGGAACAGAACCGATAACATCAAAGCCAGGTCCATATGTACCCTGTAAACCTTGAATACCGTCTGTACCCTGAACGCCTTGAATACCGGTTGCGCCCGAACCTACGTCGGACCATGCGGTTCCATTTGAAACATATACTCGGCCGTCGGAGCCATAAGCTATTGCGCCTTTGTACGGTGCGGGATCTAATTGAATTGGTACTGCTTGCGGTGTACCCGATCCGATTATTCGACTGCCGCCGAGAGATTTAAAAGCCATTATACATCGTCCTCTTCAGATTGACCAAGTGTGAAGGATAAAGTTGCATCCACACTTAAATTAGCATCTGCTTTGAGTTCGAGTAAATCTCCTGACTTAAAAAATTGACCGTTGAGTGGTAGTGGTACAGTATCATATGCCGGAATTGCTAAATTTCGTACTAGCCAAAATTCTGCATTTACGTCGTCGCGATGTGTTCTCACATCAACTGAAACTGTGTTTGCTGTAAAATTGCATAACATGAGTGGTGAAATAACTTCACCAACACCAGGTTCTACTGTGGTTGAACCCCCAAAGACTAGCTCCGGGACTTCGTAGTTTGGTACTTCAATCATCGTCTGCCAATTTGTAGATAAGGTAAAGGACCTTGCTACTGGTTTAGCATCAGGTGCTTGAGTTGTTGTAATTGTTGTAATAGCCATTATAGTGATGCCCTTGAGTTAGATGCTCTTCTGGCAAGTTTTCTCACAGATGAAGTAAATGGTCGGCCTTCAATTCGACCTGTTCTACCATTAATCTTGAGACCTCTTGCGAAGTATTGGTTATTTAATTCGTCAGATCCAGACCATCTGATTCGACCACCGTTTTCTGACAGTACCGAAGCATTCGCGCCGATAGCAGAACCAACGTTCCTAAAGTTCAGCGGTAAGGCGTTTCTGTTAACACCTGCCGATGCACCATTGAACTGGTGAGCAATTGATTCAACGAGTGAACCGAAGACTAGGAAGTCTGGTCTGATTACACTGTCTATAATTACGTTATCAATCAATTCTGTCACCATATCTCTGTGTTCCTGGTCTGGAGCAATATTGTTATTTATATAAGTTTTCATCTGTGTCCAAGCACCAGTAAATGAATCTAAAAGATCAGTATTATTTGCACCAACTGCGCCGGCCAATGACCAGGTTGTTCCAGTCCAATAATGTATGTCTCCTTCATAACGATTACCGTTATTATTTGTAGAAGCAATAAACGTATCCCATTTCTTTTGACTGAAATCAGAAGCTGTAGGGTCTGGTAAATTAGCTGCACCATTAACTGTACCTTTGAATCTTAAGCTTCTCCAGTTAGCGAATGTTCTCGGCGGATTAAATACCGGGAATACGTGCTGTGCATCAATATTAAACAATGCACCAACAAAAGATCTAGATGCTTGATCAGCACCAGCCCCACCACCAGCATTGCTATATGCATTGGTTGGGTTAAGTGATGGATCAGTATATTTGAAATCGTTTTGTAGAACTTTAAGGAAGTTACCTGCATCACGATAAGTTTTAGGTAGATCAATAAACTTATATTCAGAAGTAATGAATCTTTGTGTTTCACGCTGAATCTTAGTTCTGTTATCTTCAAGTATAGTTTTCGCAAAGCTAAATGTCTTATCTGTTTCCCAAGCAAAGTTTGGATTAGTTAGTGGTCCAAGTTTGTTGACATCGTTATAGAACAATCCGTTATAGAATACTAATCCTAATTCGGTAGCTTGTGTTGATTGTGCCTCAGTACCTAGTTCAGATCTAATAACCTGACCTGGATATATGCCTCTAACAACATCTGCAACAATATATCCTAATTGACGATATGCTTGAGCTGTAGCTTCTCTTGTATCTTCAGGAACTCTTAATTCATTATTCCAGAAGTAGAATGCTGCATTCCAACGTGTAGCTAAGTTACCACCATAGTTTAGATCCCATGACATTGCATCAAGAATATAACCTGCATCTCGACGACATTTTACTTTGCTGTAATTAACAATTGTAAATTCGTCTTGTAGGAATTCAGTTACATCATCTGCAAGCTCATCTAAGTTATCATCAATTTGAGCAGCTGCCCAAATCTTTGAAGCGTCAACCCATGCTAGGTTAGGCTCAGTAATTGCTGGGATAGCATCTATTGAATCTCTTCTGATACAGTCTTCAACAATTCTTGTAAGATCCGCAACTTCTTCCGCTTCAACTACTGTTGCTGCTGGGTGAGTTGTGTTATCTTGTGTTGTAGAAGTATGACTTAAGATTGATGCATCTACTGTTGCACCTGACACAATTGCTTCAACTACATCTGACATTTGAGTAAAGAATCGTGCAGTTTGTTGTCTTTGATCCGCAGGTAATACTGATACTGCATTCACAAAGTATAGACCAGCAGTTTGTACTGATGCATAGTTTGTTGAATAGTTGACATCATGTGATAATGCATCAATCATTGTACCAACATCTCTGCGACATTTCTCTTTAGAGTATGAAATACCGTTGTATGTATCGTAGATATATACTTGTAAATCAGTTGCCATTTGAGCAGTAGCGTTATCAATAATATTTTTAGCCGCAAGAATATCTGCATCAATCCAGTTAGTGAATGGTTCGACTCGTGCAGGTATTGCGCCAGGATTATTATCGTCTGCAACCTTGCTCAACATATGTGCAAGATTCATAGCTTCTGTAGCTATTGTTCTTCGAGCTGCAATTGAAGGCATTTCTTGTTTAACTGTATTACCAGTTACATGTGAAATTGAATTCAAGCTTGCACGTACGAATGTATGAACACCGCCACCTTTACCGTATGCTACTTTACCAACTTGCATTGTAATTGTTGTTGCATCAGATGCTGTAATGTAGTATGGATTATTGTAGTATGGATCGCCAGCTTGTGGAGATGGATGCTCAGCAATATCACCGTCTAATGCACAAGTAAACACAATGCTTTCAGGTGCAATCGTTACATAATCACCTGCAACAAGATTATGTCCTGCTCCTAGTGTTGCTGTAAAGATTCCTGTATCAGGATTGTATGTTGCACCAGTTGGTGAGAATTGTCTGCCAATCTTACGCTCAACATGCTCGTTACGTATAACATGCTTAACAACTTTACCCATATATTCGAAAGCTTCTCTTGTTGCTTTACGCTGATCAATTGGTAAGATGTTTACGGCGTTCTTAAAGTAAAGTTCCGCAGTTCCGTGCATTGCAGCATTACCACCGTATTGAATGTCATGTGATATTGCGTCAACAATATAACCAGTATCTCTACGACATCTTTCTTCACTGTATTGTAGGAATGCAAATCTGTCACTCAAGAACTGAACAACTGTGCTACCTAATGCTTCTTTACGAGCCAGGATAATTGCAACAGATGCTTCTTGATCGTAACCAGTTGATGCTCCGTTATCTACATCAGTATCTTTAATTTGTGGTAAGTTAATTAATGAATCGTCAGATATCATATCAGCAACGATTGTAATTAATGATTCAACTTCTGCACCAGATGCTCCAACAACATTACCAAATCCTGCAGTTACCTGTGGTACCGCATTTCCATTTGAAGGTGTTACTGTTTGTTTAAGAACAATTTGTTCAGCAACCGCCGCTAGGTGAACATATAATGCTGCTGTCGGCGCACGCTGTGCTTCAGGTAATCCAACAAGGATACCGTTTTCAAAGTATAGTTTAGCGAAGTCTCTCATTGCAACATTAGAACCATGTCTGATATCGTATGCAACAGCTTCAATTAAGAATCCTGTATCACGACGACACTTAGCTTCGTTATATACTAACGATGCATGGTTTACGGCAATCCATTTAATTGCTTCTTCTTGCATGAATGGAATGTTAAGAGTTAAACCGTCTGTTGCATTGAAATCAGATGCTCCAGTGCTACCAGAACCGTAGTTGTAAGTAACGCCTGCATCGCCATCTTTCATAATGCCAATCACATTAGTGAAAGCATTTGTTGCTCTTGTGAGTGCAACACCTGTAAGTCTTGGTAATATGTCATCTCTTACATATTCGATAGCTTCGATTGTTTCAGCTAGCTGTTCTTTAATTACGTTTTGAGCTAATGCATTTCCAACACGGTATGCTTTACCGTAATATTGTGAAGGATAATCAGAGCCAGTTTGAACATCACGTGCAACCGCATCAATGATGAATCCAACGTCTCTAGCACATTTTGCTTCGTCGTATGTATAGTTGTTATCTTTAACAAACTGAACAACTTCTTCTTGAATGAATGCTCTGTTCCATTGTAATGCTTCTCGTGCATATGTTCTGCTTGGTTCCATGAGAGGAGCAGTAGCAGCGTTAGCCACTGGCAATGGACGAGGTGTTTGTTGTCCAACTGATACATCAAGTGAACCACGATAATCCGGAACAACCAATCTATCATCTACAACATCAGCAATAACCATTGCAAGAGTTTTAGCATTTAGTCCGGTTGCTGCGTTAGCCGCATCAAGTGTTATATTTTGCATTGCTAGGTTACCAGTAATCTGTGATAATCCGTCAGTCAATGCGCTTACAAATGTATGTGCACCTGTGTATGCTCCGGCTGCTGATACCCACATTGTAATAGTTGTACCTGTTACACCAATGATTGGGCAAGCTTTGTGGTGGAATCTATGATGTGCTTCTGGGCTAGCATGATCTTCTGGACCATTGCCATTGTCACATGAGAATGTAATTGCACCAGGTGTGAACCAGATAAAGTCATCAGTTGTTAATGTGTGAGCACCAATTGTTGCAACCATAATACCTGTTACTGGATCATATGTAGCATTTGTTGGAGTGAATCTTGAACCGAATACTGGCTCAACGATTTCATTCTTAACAACTTTTTCCATTACATCAGCAATATGTGTGAATGCTAAACGAGATGGTTCTCTTTGATAATAAGGTAATACATTTGCTGTACCTTCGAAGTAATATCTTGCAGAGTGTACTGTCGCAGAATCGCCACCGTATTCTAAATCTTCTGATACGGCATCAACAATGTAACCAACATCACGTGGACATTTATCAATATTGTATCCAAGACCATTGTATTCTTCGTAGATATAATCAATGATTTCAGCTTGATATTTAGGTTTCTGACCAAGAATCTTTTCTGATTCAGAAGCTAATGTATAGTTAGAAGTTAATCCATATACTGGTTCAACAACCGTTGATACTGTACCATCGTTTTGTTCAAGTGTTTCGCCGATATTGCTAAACAAGTTAACTGCTCGAGCAACTGTTGATACATCAAGTGATCTTCTTAGACCGTTTGTTGTAGCACTTACGAATGTGTGAACTTTATCAACGCCAGCTTTACCAACTTGCATTGTGATAGTTGTACTTGTTACTGAGTCAATTCTAACTGGCTTGTTAAAGATTGGATCAGTTGGTCGTGGATGCGAAATATTAGTTACGCCACCTAAATCATTAGGACAAGAGAATGTAATTGCGTTCTCATCGAAGATTACATAATCGCCTTTAACGAATCTGTGTCTATCACCTAATGTCATTGTCATAACACCAGTCATATGTGCATATGCAATGTCTGTTGCTGTATAAGCTTCTGCCATATTAGCTCTGCGCACAGAGTTAGCTGTTGCACTTATAAAGCTGTGGACATCAGTATTTGTTCCGGCTGTGCCTGCATTTACTGTAATAGTTTGTGCAGAAACCGCTGTGATAATAAATGGTTTACCAAGATTTGGATCGTTAGCATTTGGATGCGAATCAGTACCACCACCATTAAATGCACACTGGAATGTAATAGCGTTCGGGTCGATAGTGATACGATCATTAACTTCGAAAGTATGATTACCGAGGGTTAATTCCATAATACCAGTTACTGGATCATATGTAGCATTTGCCGGTGTGAATGATTCTTCTTCTGTGATAACTTGTGTTACAGTGCTTTGTAAAGGAGTAACTGTTTCACCTCTAGTAATTTGACCTACTAGGTAAGATACGAATTCATATGCTCCTGATGTAGGAACAATTTCATCATCACTTAAGACTGGCATTGCATTTTCAAAATAAAGTCTTGTATTGTTGACTGTCGCTGCATTACCGCCGTGTTGTATATCCCATGAAGCTGTGTCAATAAAGATACCTAAGTCTCTTTCACATGCTGCTGTGTTATATACAAATCCAGGGAAGTTTGCAGTGATCCAAGCAATAACTTCTTTTTGTATGAATGTTTTATTAAGTTGTAATGCAGACTTAGCTTGAGCTGAATCAATTGATATTGATTGTCCGCCGAATACTAATGGGTCAGCCGCAGAATCACCATTTGTCATGATGTCTATAATTTCATCGAATGAAGCATTTGCTCTTGCGATGGCTGTAGCATCAGTTAATACTTCGGTTGCAATCTTACCTTTGAGCCAAGTAATCGCACCAACTGTTTCAGTAAGCTGATTATTAACTACGTTGTTTGCACCGACTGTGCCGATTCGATAACCTTTACCAACATATACTGAGTTAACATTTGAATCAGTTGCAATATCTCTTGCAACCGCATTTAAAATGAATCCAGTGTCACGCATACATTTATCGCTATCGTAAACAAAATAGCTATCTTTCATATAAGCCGCAACTTCAGCTTGTAGATAAGCTTTGTTTTTCTGTAAGATTCTTGATGCGTATACACCTTGTGTTGTTGATCTAACTTTAACAACTGAACCTTCTTCAGCACTTACGAATGTGTGAGGATCTGTATTTGTTCCTGCAGTGCCACAATAAACTGTAACAACATCGCCATTAACTGCTGTGATTGCTAATGGTAACTTGTATGACCAATCACCAATACGAGGTGAGAAATCAGTACCACCGCCATTATGTGCACAACTGAATGCAAAACTTTGTGGCTGTAGTTCGATATGATCATCAGTAGTTAAATCATTTCCAGGAATAGTAATATCTAAGATACCTGTTACTGGATCATAAGCTGCTGTTGTAGGAGTGTAAGATTTTAATGTCTTGGCAGGATCTGAGAAGTATAATGCATTAGCATCGATACAATCTGCTGTTGCACTTACGAATGTGTGATTGTTTGCATGTCCGTTTGCGTTACCTACATTCACAGTAATAGTTGTAGCAGTAGTTGCTTTAACTCTCACCGGTTCTTTATAAGCAGGGTGGTCGTATAATGGAGCAGCATCTGTTCCGGTTACACCACCAACATCACATGAGAATACCATTGATTCTGGTGCAATCTGAATCCACTTACCAAACGGTAAATCGTGTTGACCGATTGTAATTTCCATATCACCTGAGATAGGATCGTATGTTGCAGTCTGAGGAGTAAATGTTCCTGTCCACATGTCAGCTTCACGAACTGCATTAGCAGTTGCTGATACAAAAGTATGTACCGAAGTATCACTTGACTCTCCAACATTAACTGTAATTGAAGTTGCATCTCTATCAGAAATTTTAATTGATTGTTTATAAGCAGGGTGTCTTTTCTCTGCTTGAATTGCGTCTGTTGCCGCTGATACAAAAGTATGTACACCGCCACCATTTTCAATTCCACCAACATTCATAAAGATCTGGCTACCAATAACTCGGTCAATAACAATCTGTTTCTTATAGAATGGGTGATGTGATTCAGGTGCTGGGTGATTAGTTACGTTATCATCCATTTCACAAGTAAACACAATTGATCCTGGTTTGAATTCAATTAAGTCACCAGCCTTAAGCGCATTGCTTCCAATCTCTGCCATAAATTCGCCAGTAGCTACATCATAGGTTGCATTGGTTGGTGTATACTTAATAAACTCAGTAGTTGGATATGAATGCTCGGTAGTATCTCCGTCTAATGCACATGTAAATGTTAAGCTATTAGGCTCAATAAAGATACTGTCACCGATTGCAAAATCATGTGATCCAATAGTAATTTGTGTTTGGCCAGTGGCTGGTGTATAAACCGCATTTGTAGGAGTATACTTTTTACCATTGTTATTAAGCAAACGAGTCATTTCATCGAATGCTGCATCTGTTCTGTCTTGTGCAATAGAGTTATCTACTAATGCTGCAGTTTCAGATTTAAGATAATTAATAGAACCGACTGTTTCAACTAATTGTTCTGTCACACTTACTTCGCCAGACTTAGTACGATAAGCCGCACCAGTTTGAATTGCGTTATAGTTTGTGCCGAGCATTAAGTCTCTTTGAACTGCAGGTAAGATATATTCTTCTGTATCTCTGTGACATTTCTTACTGTCATAGAAGTAGAATTCATTGTCTACCCAGTCCATCATATAGTCTTGTACGAATTCTCTGTTTTGCTGTAGTTGCTTACGAGCATTACGCTTATCAACAGGTATAGCAGAATTATCAGAGAAAGTAATTGCTTCTCCAATTACCGCAACCGCATGATCTTTAGCACTTACGAATCTATGCTCAAAGTTAGCATGAGTTAATCCTGGATTAACTGTAATTGTTTTTGCAGATACCTCAATGATTGGTAGCGCCGCAAGATATGCTTTTTCAGATTTACGTGGGTGACTAATTTGTGTTTTAAAGTTATCACTTGAACATGTAAATGTGAATGACTCTTCAGCAAGGTTAACATAACGTCCAACTGTTAAATCGTGAGTACCGATTGTAATAACCATACGACCAGTTACTGGATCATAGGTTGATTTAGTTGGAGTATATTTAGTACCTTTGTTACCAAGAGCATTAATAATTGTATTGAAAGATTTATATGCATCAACTGCTGCCGGTGCAGAGTTAGCTTGAATTAGCTCATCAGTTGTTTTACGTAATCTTTCGAATGCAGCTACTGTTTCATTTCTTTGATTTTCAAGAGATGTTCGAGCTGTATTAACATAGTATGCTAATCCAGTTGTTACCGCATTATAGTTTGTATCAAGTAGCATATCGAACTTAGTTGCAGGTAAGATGTATTCTTTAACATCTCTTTCGCACTTGTCGCCGTCATATGCATAGAATTCTTCGTTGTTATCAATCCAGCTAACAAACTCATTGATAATTAAATCTCTGTTATCTTGTACTAGTTCACGTGCCGCTACTGCATCAGTGTCGCCTGTGTTAGCAAATATGATTGGCTCAGCAGCTTCTTCACCGTTTTGTAAGATATTAAGAGTTTCATCTAAGGAACGATCTAGGCGTGTTCTAACTTCACCTGTTTGTTCGTTAGTAAAGATATGATCAATCTCGCCTTTGATATGTTCAATTGAACCAACTGTTTCAGTCATTTGATCGCTAATAACAACATATGAAATTGGCGAACGATATGTGATACCGTTTAATCGACCCCAGTAGTTTGAATTTGTTGCAACGTCGTAAGAAGCAGAATCAACAATTAATCCTGTATCTCTGAAACACTTATCAGCATTATAACCTTGGTATCCAAGACCAGGTGCTCCGTCAAATCCTGTTGTAGTATTTGCGGTTAAGTATTCAACCATGTTATCAACAATAGCTTGTTGGTTTTCTGCGATTGTATCAGCGAAGGCAGAGTTGGCAATAAGCTCATTTGCATTTGCTTGTGCAGGTTTAATAATAACTGTTGAACCACGTGCACGCATTGAGATGTCACCAAACTGAGAACCAGAGTTGTTCAAAGTCATTTGACCACCGTCTAATGCAAAGAAAGCTTGTCGAGTAAAGATTGACAATGAACCAATACCGTTAACACCAGCACCGTTTTTAGCAACGTATCCTGTACCGTTTTGAGTACGAGGTGTGAAACCAAAACATAATACGTATGTATATAGTGAGTCTGTATCAAGTACGGCTCTGTCTGCCAATAGACAACCACCACCACGACCAACTAGTCTGTTAGGGAAATCATCAATACCGATTGTTTCAATAGTACCTGTACCACCACGTTGTGCGTATAGAACATCGCCAACTTCAACATTACCTTTAAGGTTACGAACATAAATTTGTCTGGCTGAATCAATATCATCAATGTATGAAATAAACCCTGTTGCACCAGATGAGAATGTAACTTCATCGTTAACTTCAAATTGTGATTGTGGTGAGTGACCTGAAACTAAATAGAATTCCTGACCTAAATCAAGGATGGTACCTTTTGAGTTAAATGGATTTAACGGAGGTTCAACATCAAGTCTATTAAAGTTTGATAACTGTGAGGAGTCACGAATATATGGAGAACGTCTTAGTAGAGCACCCGGTCTGTAAGCGATAGCAAAACCACCTTCAGGTTGGTCAAAGTTATCAACTTCGAAGTTCATATATGCGAAACCTTGAACATAACAACCAGATCCAACTAGGACACCGTTTGTTTTTTCAAATCCAGGTTTCTTTTGAATAACTGTAGCATACTGACCAGCTGTTGAAGTCATTGCACAATCATCAGGCAATACAATCGGTTCGTCTACGTAATAAGTACCTGGTCCACAAGAAATGTGAATAGCATTATTAATATCGTTACGGTTAGGATTGCCGCCTGCTTTTTGTATAGCAAGTTCAGAAGCACGTGCAAGAGTACGTACTGGTTGTAAAATACTTCCAGGGTATCTGTCGTCACCATCTGATGCTACGTGAATCTTAAGAGATTTTTCTGTTTTCTTTGAGAACTCATCGTATAATTGACGATAAGTCATTTTCTCTGTATCGCCAGTCTTGACGTTCTTTAGAGCAAAGTAACTATCTTCATCAAGCATTGGCTCGAATGTTTTAGTAATATCCATATCAAAGTCAACAAGAGAAGATTCCTCGATTGTTGAATTAGCTATGTTTGATTCCGAGATATCAGAATCTTTAATTGTTGATCTTTTCTGTTCTAAGTCTTCAGATGTTGAACTTCCAATAGAGATGTTTGTCGCAACAACCTTATCCATAGAACCAGTTAGCTGTGCATCTTCCAATATTGGATTAGTGAATGTATTATTATCACCAGTACCATTTGAGAAATCAGAGTTAGTGATAACACTATTATTAACAGTTGTATCCCAAATCTCGCCGTTCGAGAAAGTTGAATCAACAATATTAGTTGTTAATATTTCACTGTTAGTGATACCCGTATCGAAGATAGTACCATTTGAGAATGATGTTGTAATGATTGTTGAGTTAGAGATAAGCGCATCTTCAAGGATAAGCTCATCAATCTCGATGTTTGTAAGGATTAAGCCGTTAGCTGTACCTTGATCAATCGTAACATTATTATAAATCGAATCATCGATAGTAGAATTCGTAAAGATATTATTATTACCAGTTGAGTTGTTTAACTCACCCTGATCTATAATTGTATTTGTGAATACGTTATTGTTACCAGTACCATCTGAAAAGTCAGAATCAGTTATTGCAACGTTAGAAACACCAGAACCTGATATGGTTCCGCCGATATATTCAGAATCAGTTATTGTTGATGCTTCAATTGTACCATCATTGAAGGCGTTACGATTCATAACGTTATCTTCTATAAGCGAACTGAAGAGTCTAACGCCTGATATTACGCCACCAGTAATTGTGATGCTATCAAAAACTTCGTATTGTATTGCTTGTACGAGTTCTTTTCTCGTAATATTTTTTGTACCGTCATCACCTTGGATTAGGTTGACAATAACAAAAAGATCTTCTGTTCGAGTATTGGCACCTTTTATTGGACCTAATTCTGAAATCTTTGACATTCGATAATACCCTTATTTGCGGAACGATTATTTACTTTATTTATATAAAAGAGGTTGGCGTGAATAGCGGTTTTTGACCGTTCAATTATATTTAATAAATTTTAATGCTTGATGTCTTTCAAGCACATAAACTTTAACATCCATAATATTATTGTTTAGAGACTTCAATATTCTATGACGACCGTCAATCATACGATAAGGCTTGTAATGTGGATTTTCCATTCCCTTTACAACAATACCGGGTAAACTTATCTCTGCGTTTATATATCTACTTCCTTTTTGATCTATATCATTTAATGATACATAACCAATATCTGAAATCAATACCGTTTCAGGTACCATACGCTTATATTTAGCCCAATCATAAAGTTCTTTACAATCGATATAAGCATTTAATTCATTAATAGACCAATCATCTACCAACCAGTGTCTCATTTTATCGAAAACCCGAAGCTAAGTCTATCTGTTTCTGAACCAACGCAGTGCCAAAAATATGGTTTCTGTGCGGCTACATCAAACATTCTAGCAGTGAATCCTTTATCATCATAATCCGTAATTACTTTATCATCTTTTAAATAACGGAAAAATGATTTGCCGGCTTCTTCTGTATATGTAATGTACAATCTTTTACATGCATTATTACTATTAGTGTGCCAACCCATATATCCGGTGTCTGGATAATGAAAAAATCCTGTAGGCCTTACGACTTTATCTTTAAAATATTTTTGAATGATAGGCTGCATTTTTTGAGAAATATTTAAACTTGAAAAGTTAATCATATTTGTCGTATGGCTATCATCATCTATTTCAGGAATAGATTCTTTAGTTAAAAAGTCCTGCCAGTTTTCTACGCGTCGTGATCCTTTTAATCTTGTATGAAGAAAAATATCTTTTATGTTTTTATCAAGAATAACTTTAATTTGTGAAAGTATATCCTCACTTAAATCAACTCTTATACTCATGCATATTTAACTTTATAATCTTCTGTTAATGCCGGGATATCACCAACCATCATTGACTCGGCAAAGTTTGTTGCTTTACTAAAATCTAATGCGTCTGGAATATCTCGCAATATTTGTTTGTCTGCTTCAATCGCAGCTACGGTTTCAGCTTTGCCACTCGCTAAATAACGCATTTGAATTCCATCTAATATTTCTAATGCTTTATCACGGCCACCTCTGATCTGTGAAACAACAAAGCTATTTACTAATTCCATATCAATAATAACTTTAGTTGGTTTCTTATAGTCGTCAAAGGTACATCTTTCTGGGAAAGTTGTTAATGTTGTTAATTCTATTGGAGAATCTTCGGTGATAAGATTATGAACAAGCGTAGCTGATTCTTTAGGAATAATGTCTTCTTCTTTTAGTGTAGCTATACTCAAGTCTGATACAATAAATTTTAGCTTATCCGTCCCTACGGGCGAATTAAAAAATATAGTTTTCATAATAAATTATTCCTTAGCTATGGTTTCTGATATAATAAAACCGCTGTCACATATACTGGATCAACTGTTGTAATACCAAATGTCTGAGTCATGTTATTATCATCCCATACTTGGTAAACAGTTCTGTTTGAAATTCTTGTTGCTCTCATCACAAAGCTATTTGTGCCTCTTGATTCGACGTACGTATTATATCCACCAACCTGCGTAGTTAAAACTTCGAGGGCTCGTGATGCAACTTGTTCATCAACGTTACCAAGAACAACAGCATAGTTACTGTTAGGTGGCCTATAACCAGACAAAATATTAATTGTATAGTTTCCTGTTCCATTCTTTGTAACAGTTAAACCTTCTGAAGCAATAACCGCACCAGTCGCACCGTTAAATGCAACATAAGCTTTAACCATTGATTCAATACCTGTTAACTCTGAGCCATCGCCTTTATATTTGTTTGCAGTTATAGTTCCTGTAGTATCAATATCATCGCAATCAATATTACGTGCATCAATATCTCGGAAAGTAACATTACTATTTGTAGCAACAGCTTGACCAATTGAAACTTCACCACTTGTTGAATCATAAGTTACGCCTGTTCCGCCTGATATAGATGCGCGAGCTCTTGCATCTGTATAATATAAATTAGAATCACCTTCTGCTAATGAGTCAGTATCGTGATTAATTAATGAACTTACAGTACCTAAAACGTTACCGGTAAACTGTGCAGGAATAGCAGAAGCAAGTCCGCCATTTTCAAATACTTTAGTACCGTCCGGGTGGAATATATCTCCAGTCATATTACCTTCGAATGTACCACTGAATGCTCCGTTCGCAGTTGAGAAGGAAGCTGTGTTACCAATAAAATCGCCGGTTAAAGTTAAATTATTACCATTAATATCAGAGCTTGAAACCACACTTGCAACCGTTAATGTACCAGCTGATGATAGTGTAAGTTGTGTTTCTCCGCCTTCAGTAATAATAAAATTAGCATTTGTATTATTGTCCATACCTGCATCCCAGGCTATGGTACCGTTTGTAAATCTTGCTCGCCCACCGCTTGCACCATATGCTAACTCAATAGCTATAGGATTAAGAGCTGGTGTGATCTGCACGGGGCTTGTAAAGAATACGCTGTTAGCAGGATCTACTGATGTAATATTATCAACCTGCAGCTCTGTCGCAGCAATGAGTGTATTTGCACTAAACTGACCGAGCAGCGTGGCATCACCAGATGTAATATCATTAAGAGCAGATGCTGTAATTGCAGAGTCTCGTGCAATATCAGTTAGCTCATTTGTTTTGTCGAGCCAGTTTTGAAATGTCTGAGTCGTTGTAATATTTTGAATACTTGGTTTGGCCATTTACTTGTTCTCTATTTTTTCTAAACGTTCATTTAAGCGAGATAAACAAAGTTTAATCTCGACGAGCTCTATTGTCAACATTTCTACTTTACGGTATAATGCTCTTTCTGTCTTATATTTATTAAGCGCAGCAAGGTCAGAATTAATAATTGCCTTGCTGGCTCGATCACGATATGATTTATCAGACGCCATCATTATGTCAACGCTATACCCCGATAATCTTTTACTATCGGTGAATTGTGAATGTTGTCAGACATCATTTCAATTTTAATTGCGAATTTTCTATAGCTTTCAAATACACCGTTTGTTCCAGTATATTCTAATACGCTACTTGCATTCTTATTTGCATCTGCAATTGCATATTTAAATTCTTTATAGTCTGCTTGATTAGATGTTGATGAGAAAGTATTTTTACCTTCAACAATTTCTAATTCAATCCATGGTGAAGTTTCAAACGCCGCTGAATCATTTGCATGCTGTGGCTTGATGTACACTTTAACGTTTGTACCCTTTGGTCTATATGCAGTTACAAATACGTTCATATCCTCAGCGTCTAAGTCTTCTGCTAATTCAACAGTCTTAGAAATATACTTAGATGTTGATGCTGAATCATTTGTAATTTTAAACTGATATGCCAAAAGCGTAGCAAGTTCTAAATCAACAATCGGCGTAGACGTTGCATTTGCTGCGTTAGCCATATTAACTGTAATCGAAAATGGTTTAGGATTAATAAAGTTATTCGATTTAGAATAAACTACAACACCATTTTGAGTAAAGAAGTTACTATCGCCAAATTTCATTGGCTGATTATATGGAGTTGTGTTTGTTGGGTTTGTAAGTGTACTTGTCAATGAAGTTGTTGTTACTGAATCATTAACTTTTTGAATCAATGGTTGCACGTAGCTTAAGTTAATATTATCAATAGTACCGATTGTACCTTCAGTTCCTGATTCCAAACCAATAACAACGTTATTAGCCGAGAATGGTTTTGCAGAAGTCGCAGAACTGTTTCTTATGTGCATTTCATCTGCTGTACGTTTATTATAATGTGTGATTTCACCGGCAACAATTGGGATACCGCTTGCGCTAGCACCATCAAAGTAACATGGTTTATCTGTTGTTATTGATAACGGTGAATCAACTGATACGATTCTAAAGATATCTTTTGCAGTATTTGCACTATTAATAACTAAGATATAATCACCTGCAACATAATCTGCCGTGAAATCATTACCACTTTGTGTAATAGTGCTTTCACCTTGAACCATGCTTACGGCATAACCAACATTAATTTGTTTATAAACAAACTCGCCTGCAATAAACCGGCCGTCCCAGTCACTTAATGTGAAGAACTCATGCTCTTTGTTTGTTAATGTTACTGAACCTGCGTTCGCATTAAAGTCATGTCTATATAAGTTGAATTTAATATCTTCATCTTGTACTGACTGCCAAGCTCTGTTGTTTGTAGAAGTAAACAGAATACCGTCACCCCAATCCATAACAACCGCGCCGCCTTGTGTTGGTCCAGGTGTTAAATCATCATTACCAACTTTTGAGGTAAAGATTAAGTAGTTTGGATCGTTAGCATCTGGTTCAACAACCACTGCATATTCTTTTTCAACGTCCATTCTAATCGGTGAATCGAAGTTAATTTCTGTTACTAAGCTTGCATCGTCAGATGTATTTACTTCACCTGGTGACAAATGAGTTTTTGAGAACGGTAAGATAATTGCTGACGGATAGCCATTAATAACTTCACGTAATGTAATTGTTACACCATTGATATTTGATTTACGTTTAAAGAATAAATCAACTTTAGATATGAATACTGAGTTTGATCCGCGGCCCATACCTTTTTTGATAAAGAATGTTTGTGCAAGTGGATCATGTGCTCGAGTTGTTACACTAATACGGTTTGCAAGGTTTCTACTTGTCGCAGTTTCAGACAATGTAAACTCAGGCATTCTTGTTGTAAGCGTTGTTTTAGATTGTGTGATATTATATGCATGATAAGTAATATCAGCTTTAGAAGTTGATGCTGAATCAATACTTGAATATTGGCCAACGTCAACTACTGTTAATACTCTATCACCCACATAGAATTTACCTTGTGGTATTCTGAATACTGCTCGTAAAATACCATTAGAATCTGTTGATACCGAGGTACCACGATCGCCAACTTGCATTACGTCTCGTGCGTCCATAGCAGCTGTAAGTCCAGGTGCAACATTTGCATTAACATCTTCACCATCGAAGAAGAAATAATGACGTGTATTTGGACGCAAACCAGAAACAAACACTCGTATGTTTCGGCTACGCATAAATGGTTGCATTGTAACATTGGTTACAAAATCGCCAACCGCATTTTCAGGGCTAGAATTTACACCAACATTTAATGTCCTGCCCATTTGTGTGCGAGGAGTTATTGTTGTAGTAGTAAGAAGTCTACGAGCTGGATCAAATGAGCTTGTGCTTTGCGCCGGACCTTCGATAATTGGACCTTCAAATACTGTACCAGTCATTGGCAATATCTGTTGCAAGTCTTGGAATATACCTGCAATGTCTAATCCAATCGGTGTTGGATTTTCTATTGTATCATGTGCCATATCGTGACTTGGTGAAATCTGTGGGTTACCATCATACTTCCAGAAGTTAGATACACAATTTCTAAAGTTAGTTGCATACGGCTGAGATAGCAATTGAATGTTAGCATTTCTGCTTAACGTAGCAATTTCAGGTGCTGCAGCTGATGGGAATATAGATGCACTTGAAGATGAAACATATTTCAAATCAAGTGGGAAAGTATTTAATGCCGGAGTCATTACACGTTTATCAAAGTGTATAGCAGCTTTATATTGTGGATCATCTGTATTTGCAATATTAACATCATTCATTGGATCAACAATGAAACCGTTTTTAAATCTTGATAAACCATTCTCATCAAGAACTGTTAAGTTTTCTGTGTCTTGCTCAAGCTGATTAAGAGATACATAATACTCTAAGCTTTGTACACGATTTTCAATTGATTCAATATCTTCCATAGTATAGTTTTTAGTGCCAACTGGTTTAATTTGAACAGCATTAGCAAACTTACCTGAATCAGATGCTTCTTTTGGTGTAAGTGCCGGGAAACCAGGAACAAGAATCTTTGCAACAATAATATTGTCTACATCAACTGATGGTTCTACCGGGTTTAATTCTTCTTCACCTTTAATAATTTGGCCTCGGCCATATGAATCAAAAGTAATAATATCCATTCGAGCAAGATAACTTTCAACATTAGAAGTAATTGTTGAATCTAATGCAGGAAGCGCATGACTACCAGGGAAGCCCAGGGCAGTTGCACCAACATTATTTACAATTGTACCCGCGGCTGATGCAGTCGTGTGTGCATAAGAAACTACAGGATCTGGTGTTGCGTGTGGTCTAAAGTCAAAACAATTACGTAAGATATAATCTTTACCATTTGATGCTTTATATACTTCGAGGTCAGATGAACGAATTTGATCTACTGGAAGATTTTCAATATCATCATCGATCACACCTCTATAACTATTAATGTTAAAGAAGTATTGGCCTTGAGTTGTATTAGTTTGGAATACACCAAGTCTAATAATTAATGTTTGACCATTAGTTGGTAGCGGACGACCCGGTATATGTTCCATATAAGAAATACCGTAATGTGTGTCCTGCTGGTTTGTTTTAAGTGCAAAGCTTTCTGTAAGATCGGTTGAACCCGGTCCAGTGTTAACGCTAATAATTTTATATACATCAGGGAAGCCTAAGCTATACTGTGTTTTATTAGTAGCAAATACTGTTTTAACATATGGTCTAACGATATCTTTTACATGTGGCTCAGCCGCAACAATACGTTTATTCAGATATACTGCAACAGGTGAAACAGCACCCGGCGATAAAGTAATATCCATTACACTATTGTTTAAAGATCTTGTAAACGAAACAATATTTATTTTAACATTTGAATTATCTACAACCAATAGATCATCTTGATCTAATGAATAGTCTTCATTAATGCCTGCTGTTAAGCTAATAACATTGTTTGTAATAGTTGCTGAACGCTTTTCTCTAACTGAGATAGCCATGTTCGTATATTCTTTTGTGTAAGGCGTACCAGTATCAAAGATTGAAGGATTATTAATAATACCTTTAACTTTTGAATTCTGTGCTACCGTTACATAACCAGTCGGACCTTTAATACGTTCAACATCAATGAATGGATTCGCACCGTCCATTTTAACACCAAACAAATAGATTTTTTCTGGAGTTATATTACGTACAAACGCTTCACCAATTTTTGCATCAAGTACATTTCGGAGTTCTACCATTTCGTAGTCCATTCCGATTTGACCTTGGATAGTTATGATATCTAAATATGAACCATAGTTAACACCTGTTGCTTGGTTTTCGCTTGATTGTGTTGCTGTATTTGATACATTCTCGATTTCAAAATCAAGCTTACCAGTATTTTCAACACGGTAGCCTTTAACATATGCTGTACCTTTGCCAACAAGTGCTGTTAATTTATTATTGCGTCGATCTAAATCAATTTTAAAACTATCTAAAATATAGTTACCAGACTCTTCAAATGTACGCTTAGCCATCTCATCTGCAATAGAATTGAATTGAGCAACATCACGCAAAGTAACCGCATTACCGTTTTGATATCTGATAAGTGTAAAGAATACAGAATCGACATCAGCTTCAGTTGTTGTTTTAACAACAAGTTTTGGAACCATCTTTAATCGATCAGCACCCGGCGCATTTTCATTTAATGAACCATTAGCATTATCGTATAAGCTACTATCTTGTAATGAGCTAACTAAAGTTTCAGCAACTTGATAACCAACTGATAGGTTGTCAGGTAAGTTTGTATACTTTGCAACGATTAATGTTTGATCTTCTGTAAATAAGAAATGACCTTTTTGAAAGATAACACCAGCTGATGCACGAATACCGAATGATTTACCTACAGGAGCAAATTGGCTAACACTGATTGTCCAGTCGTCGCCTGATCCGCCTTCTTGTAATTCTGGTACAAGCAATGCACCATTATAAACGGTTTTTGTAATAATCAGAGTATCACCAGGTGCAAATGTTTCTGGTAATGATCCTTCGTTAATTGTGTTTAGATAGTTAATAAAGAATGTGTTAAGATCCGGCGGGCGAGTTTCAAACCCACGTGTCGCCGCAATGATGTTAGCTTTAAGTCCAGCACCATTTTCAATTTCGTAAATAACATCTACCAGAGTTTCAACGCCATTAATAATAGCGGTCTCTTGGCCAGATACATATTGCTCAACATCAAACCCAGTTTTATCAACAAGTTTAACAAATTCTAAACCGTTTAGAGTTGTAAAGTTACAACCTTTAATAACAGTACCTTCTTGATAAATGTTATCACCGAATTGTTCAACTTGATTTTGTAAAATCGTTTGAAGCTGTGTAAGCTCTCTTGCTTGTACTGCATAACCAGGCTTAAACAGAATCTTATAGAACTGCTTTTCGACGTCGAAATCGTCAAAATACGGTGCAATATTTAAATTTGTGTTAATAGGCATCTATTTGAGTTCCTTAAAATTCTAAGATTAGTTTATATTCTTCACGAGATGATTCTTCTCTGGTTAAAGGAAAGAAGTCCTCCATAAAGTATATAGTACCAGATCGTTGAGTATATCGTGATTCAATCACATTGTTAGCTACTGGTGTATTTATGACAATACGTTGGCCAGTAGAATTAATAAGATTCTTTGTGTAATCCAATGAAATATCATTGTTTGCAGTATTGACATTCGGACCCATGTAGTCGCATAAGAAAACTGTATTAGAGCTTTCTTGAACATCATGCACTCGTGCCGTAAATACAATGTTTTGATTTACATCGGTTTGAGTTACAATAGAATCAACTATAGCTTTTTCAAAATCGTCTGTTGTAACAGATATTCTATTATCAAATACATCTGGATCTGTGTTCGCAATGGCAGAATTTGCCTCAAACTCATCAGGTGTAAATGTTGGGTTCTTGAGTATACCCACGGCTGAATAACTATTTGTTTTACCGATTTTATTATTATCTGTTTCTGTAATGTAACCATATAAAAGAATATGTCTACAATGCATTTCGTTAATGAGATCAAAGTTATGACCACCAATTGGAGAAAGTATTGGACGTAACTTTGCCCGTACATCTACTGCATTTGGATCGTCAGGATTGAAATCAAAATTAGGATCAATTATTTCAGCAGTTATGCTGTTATAATCTTCACCTGTATTTAATACTTCTATGTTTGTAATTCGTCCGTTAACAATACGAGGAATTGCGCTGGCATTTTTACCGTCGCCTTTAATTTTTACGGTAGGTAAGATTTTAAAGCCGGTATTAATTATAACACCATCTCCCTTAGGATCACCTATTACTTTAATTCTTCCTCGATCTGCAGCAGCGTCATATGTATATGTATCAATAACATATGTGTACGACGGACCATTATCTGTGCTGGCATATATTGTCATACCAGAATAATAGTTTTGTATTTCGCTTAAATCATTTGATCTTAAAAGTATTGTGCTATCATTACCTGGAGGTCCAGCAACAATACCGTTATCTAGGAAAGGATAACCTGCGTTATCAATAAAGTTTTCTACAAATATATCACTGATTTCTGAACCCGTAATAATATTGTTTGCATCACCTGCTGTATCTGGATCAATTTCGAATGTTCCAACCAACGGAATAAAGCCTGATGCATTATATGCTTCAAACTGTTGTTCAGTTAAGTAATACATAAACTTCCAAACATATCCGTCCGGCTCACGATAAATTTGATTCGTCGTTGTTGGATTATAGTTTGGAGGTGATGTTGATGGTACACCGTTATTATTTGATAGACATTTATAAACGCGGTAATCACCTGAGTCATTATTAGTCGGTCCAACAACAGAATAAAAGTTTAAGCCTTCTAAGTTCACGCTGTCATCATACTGAGAATATATACTATCCTTTTGCCAAGGATAATATTTAATCATGAATTTAACATCGTCATTAAAGACACGTTTGCCAAAAACAATTTTCTCTTTAAAATCATTTTTACTTTGCAAAGAGTTAACAGCATCTTTTCGAGTCAACTCTTCTGTACTTGTAGAAGCAACGGCAAAATAGAATTGGTTATCTAAAATGTCTTGATAAAACATTCTAGTAACATCATTCTTCATTGTAGTTGTTAAAATTTCTGCCATTTCACTTAACCTTTAGCTTTTGTAATATTTATAATCATTTATTAACCTCGTCTACGAATACGTGCGCGAGGATACAAAGTACCCGTTGCCGGTCTATCACTGAAGTTTTTCTGAGGAAAATTGTTTCCTGATACTGATCGTTGATTTATCCAACGTAACATTTTGTTTTCTGAACCCTGTAGACTATTTCTATCCATAGGATCGTCTGTATCAGTGTCCGCCATTTGATCTACGTTAGCATTATTTATGATCCATGCATGTGCTTCTGCTTGATTAATATTTGGCCTTGATTCTGCAAGTATAGCAATTACACCTGCAACCTGTGGTCCAGCCATACTAGTCCCTTGATACTTACCAAGCTCATAGCTTGAATTACGATTATCCGGTGTACCACCAGAATGCAAGCTACTTTGAATACCTTCGCCTGCTGCATAGATATCTACTTGACTTCCACAATTACTAAAGTTAGCTTTATCTTCATTTAAGTCATTTGATTGTGCACCAACATTGATAACCGGAGCATAACCAGCGCCTGATAAAGTACCTCTATGTAATTTTAAAGTATAATTATATGATCCAAATACGATATCAAAATCATTATTATAATCTTGGTCGCCTTGCGCAGTTGTTTTCCAAGAATCATTACCAGCCGAAGCAACAATAATAATTCCATCGTCAATAGCATCTTGAATATCTGCTTCACGACCAGTATCATAAAGTGGTAAAGACATTTGACCAGAAGCAAGTGGTGCATAACACCCTCGTGCTTGTAATTCTGCTTGTGTTAAATCACGACCTGGATTAAAGTTAGTGCCGCGATAATTAATTCTTGTAATTTTTTGCCAATTACCGTCGCCTGGTTCACAAACTGAACCGTAACTATTATTTGTAATAGTAGGATTACGTCTACCGGTTTCAGGATTAATTGCTTTTGTATTATGCCATTGTCTTATATAGTCCCACATAACAGAACTTGATAATGAATTAGGGTTTGAACCGTACGGGCTGATGTTATAAATGTTTGCATCTCGTGCCCAACCTTGTGAATTGCCTGCAACCGTACCAGCGCAATGGCATCCGTGATTATTGTCTGCAACATCTGCAGCATTCAAATATGATCCTGATCGGCTATACATGTATGTACCGTTAGATCCGCCTGTAACCGCATTTGTTAATGAGAACCAATTAAATTGATTAATACGAGTTCCACCTGAACCGTCTTCATTAACCGCAAACTCTGGGTGAGCTGGGTCTATATGACCATCAACAATTACAACGTCAACATTCTTACCCGAAGCAGTAGATGTTAAATCATCTATAATATTTGTTGTGGCGTTTGACCCCCAATTGCTTCTATTTGTTGCTTCACTATGTCTAAGCAAACCCCAGTTATGATCGGTTGCATCAGTGTTCCAATCTTTAGAAAACTTTTCATTTTCCATTACCCAACCGTTTGGTCTAACCATTTCGCTAAACTCAGCAAAGGTAACATCCCATACTCTATCGTCAGCTTTAACTAATTCAGCTTCTTCATGAGTAAGCATATAATGTGTGTTACGACTAATTGGTCGTTTAAGTGCAAGTTCAACTGCTCTGTCTGGAATGAATAAGTTCCCACCTTCTGTTTCCATATCATCATAGAATCCAGGTAAGTCTTCTCTCTTATGCAGAGTTACAATCCATTCATGCATTAGTTTATTCCTCGAGCTTTAGAATAGTAAGCGTTACTGTGATAGCTTGTGCACTATTACCTTTGTTTCTGACTTTAACCGGTATGTTTGCTGTTGGTGTACTTTCAAAATTATAACCAATTGTACCTGGAGAAATTAATACTGTTTCTGCACCTGTTGTAATAACTTCTGCAATGATACCAGAATCTGGTGCCGGATCTGTTGTTTCAGATCTTGAATTGTCTGCAACTCTTACTGAATTATTCGCATAGATTGTTACCCAAGCTGCATGTGATGTTTCGATCGCCATTAAGCCATATGATTTATGACCCGTAATATCAATGTCTGTTGCAATACCTTGGGCAATAGAAGCTGTTGTACCCGCTGCTTCATTACGCGATGGTGTTCCACCGCCGCTGCCTACGTCTGCAGCATTAGCAAGCTCAATCCATTGTCCGGAATGTGCAAAATAAGCTTTTCCTGTACCATGCACGTGAGCGAACATACCATGATATGAACCAGCATTAGGTAAATCATTTATACCTGAATATACATTACCAAATAATACTTTATTACCAGCCATGTCAAGGTCGGATGCAACCACCGCTGCGACTGCATCAGAATCTGAATATGATGAACCAGAACCTGCTTGATCGACCCACGCATAGTCTGAGCCGCTCCAGCTGAGTATTTTTCCAGCAGTAATAGTTGTTTTATTAAGGTGAGCATCAACATCTGCATTGGCATAACTGCCGCCGCCACCGCCACCCGAGATTCCGGTAAGTCCACTGCCGTCTCCAACAAATGCTGTTGCAGTCATTGTTCCGGTAACCGTGATACCCGTATCTGTTGTTGTTAATTTACTTGCGCCACCGTCTTTAAGTACGACAGCTCCGTCCGTTGCATCAATCTCTAAAGCACCGGTTGAATAATTTTTGATTTGCATTTTCTTTGCCATATTAGTATCCTGACGCTGTTAAAAATATTGGTACGGAAGTATAAGTTATTTGACCAATAACTCTTACAAATTCTTCTGTTGTTATGCCTGCATATGGAGATGTAACAGTTACCTCTAAATATAAGTCATTGCCTGATGTTCGTTCTGTTACTGTAAGACTTTCATAAATCTCATCAGAACCTACACCTGATGCGGAAACATCATATGATCCGCCTTCAACTCGTGAAAACAAAACTTTATGAGTAGCGTAATACTTATTAGTACCCGTATTACAAACTAAAGTAAGAATGATTTCGCCGCCGCTTGTATACCTGTCAACAGCTTTAGAAAAAACTGTTTTAACTAATTTGCCGTTTACCAAATCATTAGCTACAACTGGCACTGTCGTTGACATAGTATTAGAAATTGGTTCTGTTACTGTGAACGGTATGAATGCCGGGTTGTTTTGATTTGCATTACTTATTTTTCCCAATTTTACTTCATTAACTACAGTAAGATCTGTAATCTGACTGGACGCCTCTGCTTCGCCTAAAGATTCTATAGAATCATAAAGCTCAGTAAAATTAGCATTAGTTTTTGTCATGGCAGTACGTATTGGATCGCCACTACCGTCGTTGGCCTCTTCGCCTACGTTAATTATTGCCTTAGCCATGTTAACTCCTGTTGATTATAGCTTATTTATTATGAATTGTCAACTGTAAATGTTATTGTGTCATCAACCGTAAATATCGCATTATCTGCTCTAATAGTTCGATCGCCTACGGCTTGATTCGGGCCAACAACTGGGTCTCCGCCTACAATAAAGTCATCTGTTCTAAGTAGTTGGAATTTAGACGTAAGCACTGGACCTGTGACTGCCTCGTAAGCAAAAGCTCCGATAAGTTTTGAACCAGCGAGGTGAACAGTATCTTTTATTACTGAATCATATTTTGCGGGATCAACCGTAGATTTAATTACGTATGAATATTCTTGATAGTATTCACTATCTTGCACTTTCATTCCTGAATCATAATATTCGAATACTTTGGATTCTGGATTTGTCCAGTACCCATTAATGTGTGATTTTAAACTACCCCAGAAACCTGAAGTAATACCTTGACTGTTTGCTCGAAGTGTTGCTCGGGCATGTCGTGTTTTTTCTTTATCAACTAGATACACAATTTCTTTATCGATATAACCGAAGCCAGAGTTTCTAATCTCTGCTGCAGCAATACGACCTTGTGAAAATTCTGTACTGTTATTCATTATTGCGTTTTCACCGAAACGTTTTTTGCTGTAATCTCTTTCAACTGATCTTACATCATATGCGTTTCCTTTGTGAGTAATAAAATCACCGGTGCTTGAAGTTTTAAATCCATAATAACTATATGGCAATACGCCCAAGCTACCAATATCATTATCAATACTTGTAATAAGCCCAGCTGTACCAGTAGATGCTTGTGTGATTGTATCTCCGACTGAGAATGATGCCGTAAAGTTATTAAGTAATAAGACTTGTGGGAATCTTTCAAATGCTAACATTTGTTCATCAACAACTAAGCTGAATGTATCGTTAACATAATCTGCGCCTGGATTAATATTCTCAAATGATTTAATTGAACCAAGATCAAACGGTGTTAAATCAAATGCATCTTCAAGTGCAGTTGCTAATGTTACCGGATCTGCAGAACCAGACATAGGTTCGAGTGCAGGTGGTACCGTATTATAGTTAGCACTGTCTAATGATACGTTTAAAAAGTCTCCAATGATATCTGTAATTAATTCTACTGATTCAATGTTTTCAAGCTCTTCAACTTTAACATCTGTGATTACACCCGTATTAGCATAGAGAGCACCCGGTGAAGAATCATTTTTAGCAGCTATACTAAAGATATCACCAGTCCCGGTGTTTTGATCAAATGCAACTAAAGTGAAATTATCTGCACCGCGTTCTGTTGTTGAAATTGGTCGGTTAATTGCAAAGTCATTACCTGGTTCCATCTTAATACCGACGGTCGCAATATTCTGCCCGATAACTGTACCCTGATTACCAGCTGTATCTGTAAGAACTTCAAGCTCTTTAAAGATTAAATCATCATTTCTGAAAACAATAACCTGATTTGAAGTAAGTAATTTTGTATCTCTAATTGTATAACCCCAACCACCGTCTTCTAGGTTATAACGAATTGTACCCGTAAATTGTTCTTCAAGTTCAGTAACAATTGCGGTACCGCCTTTGCCGTATGTACTTTCAATATCAAAGATATCACCAATTTTATTTCCGGTTGTGCCACCGTAATCTAAATCAACTTCAAGTGCATCTGCTGAACCATTCAATGTACCAAAGTTAACGTCTTCACCATTGAATCGAGATATAATTGTATCAAATTTGATAAATTTACCCTTAACATCTACAAGATAAATGATAGGGGTAAGTGTACCATTAAGATAAACAAAGTTAATTTTATCTACAATTGCTTTTGCTTTACTGATTGAACCATAAATGTTACGACTTAATAAGTCTTGGTAACTATACGCTGTTCCATCAGTTGCATAAAATTCGTTATTGTTTGGTTTAAGCTGTAAGTAAATACCTGTCTTCCAGTCTGAGTCAGACGGTTTAAACATATATTGCGCTGGGTAAATAACTTTAATATCTTCTTGATAAAACATTCTAAAGAATAATGTTAAACCTGCTTCTGTACCTTTACGACGATACAAATCCATAATGTTGCGAAGAATAAACCGCATAGAAACATCATCGTCAACAGACGGCAAGTCTTGCATATATTTGTTCTTAAAGAATGCAAGCATTGATTCCAGCGTTGTACCGAGATCACGATATTCAAACATACGACGAGTATTATAAACACCCATGTTAGGTTGAGATTCTACAAACTTATAGTAGTGTTCGACCATTGCAACAAGCTCGCTGCCAAATTCCCGGTAGTGCGCCGGAAATTGCTGCGCTATCTTAAATGCAATATTCTTTTCTACTAAATCAACCTGGTTATCAGCCATTTTATTTAACCTCTGTCATATTAACGGTTACATCGTCGTCAAGTATAACAAAAATTCTACCCGCAGGTGCTTTAATATCGTCAGCAACTGTAGTTACCATTACTCTAATACCTGATCCAGCAAAGCCTTCGGTTTTAAAACCAACAAGGTTAATCTCACCAGTTGCATAGTTTACCGTACCTGCAATTGGTTTAATGATTTGTGGATTAATAGCATCACTTGTAACAATCTGAATATTACCAATACCATCGTCTTGAAAATATGAATCAACATTATTATATTTAAATACGCCACTTACAACAGATGGTTTATAATCTGCAAAACCGTTTGAATCTTTAAACGGATATGGCTTAACTAATCTTGAATAGAATTTAAATGAAGGTGATTCAATCTGATTTAGCGATGGTGTATATACAACGTATGGACAAACTTGAACTTCATTACTCAATATTGCGGTATCACTCGCATCAATACTTGTTGATAGCTTAGAGACACGTAATGTTCTATCAAAGTTATCTAAGTAATTTGTATTATATGTTGAGATCGCATTACGAATCCCGACTTCAATTTGTGCTGCAGATTTCTTTGTAATCTTTGCATCGAAGTTCGCATTAACATTAACGCAACCATACATAAACTCTGATGAGATAAATGTTGGTTCAATACCCAGCGGTGATTTTTCTTTTAAGAATTTAATATAAGCTGATGATAATACTCCGCTTAAACCTTCTCTACCTTCGCCTAGATAAACTGCTATGGCAACTTTACCATACTGAGGTGGATCTAATTCTTCACCACCATATGCTGACACCGCAGCAATTTCCGGGAACTTCTGTCTTAAAAGAATTTCATAATCGTTTGTTGTAATTGCACGCTCTTGAATTTGTAAACTCTTCGGCGCAAAGTATCTGATGTTTTCTAATGTTTCTCTTTCAGCACCGCCCGCTGCATTTGAAATTGTTTCAACTTCAATAGTTGAGCTAGCAGCCTGAGCCGCCAATGTGAATGCAAATGCACCGTTAGATTCAGGACCAGATGTGATTCTATATCGAACACGAACATCTTCGAATGCTAATGGCTGTGTACCAAAAATATTATTACCAAAGTAAATTGTATATCGACCGTCATAATATGGTTCAATATAAAATACGTTATCTGTTGGACCTACACCAAACAAATCAGTTTTGTAAATAAATTGATTTTCATTATCTGTAGCTTCAGCATCAACAAACACTTCAACAGAATCTGTATCTGCATTTTCGTTTGTTAGGATAACTCTAAGTATACCATCATCGCCTACAAAATAACCTTCACGTTCAAACGATGAAAGCATTTCACCTTCAAAGATTTCAACATCCTCTGCAACAAATACGCCCGGTTCGGTTTTACGAGCAACGTATTGTTTATCGTTTACAAAGTTATATGTCACACCTTGATATGATGTTTTAAAATCTGAGTATGCCGGAATAGTAACTGTTTGGCCAACGATTGTAAAATCACTGATAGTTACTGTAACAACTGCTTTGGGAGATCGTCTCGACCGTGGCAGATAGTTTAATTCTTTAGCATGAGACATAACTGAGTTTTTCATCATCGCAGAATCTAAGAACATTTCATTAATTGACATGTTAGCATAGAAATTGTTTTGATAAGTATTATATGCAAGCACGTCTAAGAACACACTCATGTTTGAACCTTCAAAGTTATAATCTTTGAATTGTGTTTGGCTTTGCAAATAAGTCTTAAACTGACCTTTAATTGTTTCAAAGTCTAGCTCTGAAATATTTAATTTAGTAGCCATTTATCTTGTCCTCTCTAAGAATACATCAAGTGTGATTGGCTGTGATACATTTGATATGTAAAAAGCTATATTTACCCTTACTGTGTTATCGTCTATGTTTGATGAAGCAACCACATCGATAAGCTGTGCCCTTGGTTCATATAGTTGTATTGTTGTTTCAACTTGATTTTGTATCATTATAAGTGTTGCGGGTGTAATGTTTTCAAATAGCATTGCATTAATATCGCCGCCTACTTCTGGCGCCATTAATCTTTCTCCGCGATCTGTAAGTATCAAATTAAGAATAGATTCTTTAACTGCGTCTTCGTCTTTATGCACAGTCAAGTCATTAGACACGGGACTTTTCTCAAGATTCTTTTTAAAATCCTGATATAAAGATACCTTCTTGGTATTGCTTGTAAATATTCTTGCTACCATCTATCTATAATCCCATTTGCGTTTTGGCCCAACATCAAAGTGGGTAAAACTATTATAATATCCTATGCCACGGAAGCCGACGTCTTTTCCTAATTCTACAAATTTCTTTGCATCATCATCTTTACCATTAAAACCAGGATAAGTTAAATCTGCAGCTAACCCGTTTAAGTGCTGCGAATCTTCTACTCCATCTACTAGTTTATTATAAGCAGGGTTTCTATAACCACTATTTAATATAAGATATTTTGCAATACCTTCTTCTCTAACTTTATAAACTAATCTCAAAATCATACAACGGACATCCATGTCCATTTCCGTCCAACCTTCTTCAGGCGGCTTCATATCAGTTACCCAACCACCCTTAATTTTTAAACGGTCGTCACCACCAGATGAAAGAGTTTCCCAATCTGGAAGTTGTGCATATTCTTCAGGTCTAGGTCGAACAAAATTACCGGCCTTTTCCCATTCTTTCTTTATCTTATTTATCTCCTTTTGTCGCTCTTCGGGGGCTAATCTAAAAGCACCTGACCGAATAGCTTCACCGGTAACACGATTGCCTGCATTTTGCAATGTATTAAAGACTTCTTGGTATCTATTTGAGAAATCATCTAGTGGACCTTTAAGTCCTTTAATTAAACCTTCAATACCAGTTGCAAGTCCGCATATTCTTGCGATCAAAAATTGTATCTCTTCAATGCTTGGGTTTGCAAATAAACCAATAGCATAGTTAATTTTCTTTTGAATCTTATCTAATAGAGCATCAATGTTTTCTTTAGTAAAGAATTTTTGAATATCTTCTTTTAAGCTTTGTATTTTACCTAGAATTTGATTCTGAACAAAAGATTCAACCTTACCCATAATTTCTGCCGGGTTAAAGTTTTGAATTGCTTTTTTAACTTTCTCAATCGTCTTCTTAATAGCGTTTTTAACTTTTTCTTTTATTGCTTCAATCAACGCGGCAACTTTAAGTTTTTCAAATAAAGCTTTTATAGGATCTTCAATATTTTTAATCTTTTCAATTAACTTAAGTGCTTGACCGATGGCACCAGATACTAAATCAAGTAATCCGAAAAATGCACCTATCCCTGTAAATATGTTTCCGAACAAAGAACAAAATCCACCCATAACAGAATCCGTAAAGTCCCCGTTATAAAAATCATTCATTTCAAAAAGAAAGCGAGAACCATCTGCGTTACCTGAAATAATCGCAGCTGCTGGTGAATAGTTACTTTCTTTAATAAAGCTTGCAAACTCTATTGGAGAAATAGGACTAATACCAACTCTGTCTCGTAATACTTTAAGGTCTGGTGTATTTAAAATTAATGCTTTAACATAATCTCGTTTTAAAAAGTCATCATTAATAGTATTGACCGCTGTATAAAACTCTGTTGAACCATACTTGGCTACGGCAGCAGTTAATACGTTTTTCTCTGCATCTAAAACAATACCATTTGTAAACGCTTCTTGAAACTTATTAATTGAAGCTGTTGTAAGTGCACCCGTATTTGGGTTTACTAATGCTCCAACATATGGTTTAGTTTGTTTGTTTAAACAACTTCTGCAAATTTCTTTGCCTGGACTACAGGTACATGCCATTATTGTGCTCCTCCGTCAAATATAGTAGGATCGCCGGTAAAACCAACCTCTGATTCAATTGTTAGTTTCTTATGACGAGAACCAACTTTATCAATTGCTTCTAATACTTCGCCAACAGTGCAACGTGCACTATTACCTGCAGCATCTTTATCATATTTACTAAAGCCTTTCTTAGGTCCGATTACTAATGGCAGTGCTGCCCATTCTGATGCAAGATTATTTGCAAATTGCTCTCGTGTAATATCACCGTTTAAGAATTTGTTTAAGCCACGGAAGTTTAATAATGCTAATGCAAGTTTATCCTGATTCTCTGGACTGAACAATGCACTATTACTTAATCCTGCACGCTTTGATAAAGGACTACCAGGACCAACAGTTTTATCATTATTATAACCTCTAAGTGTATCTTCCATAATCTGATATCTACCGACAGCTTCACTTAATTGGAATCTATCAATAGACTCTTGCCAATCTAAAATTTCTTGTATTGTCATTTCAGTAATAGGTTGACTTGGCTTTCTTCTTTTAACTAATCTTGATATATCATCGTAACCATTTGATTCTTTATTACCGATAAGATCTAATAGTGGTGTTGCCGCGGTTTGAGTTGCTGCAGTTATATCACCCGTTGAGTTATCTGCGCTGCCACCACCTTTGCTATCATGATCACGTGATGAATATCCGTTTGAACCACGCGAACCTTGATCCGTCGGTGGTTGAATTGCTGTATTCTTAGCTGGTGGTTCTGGAGCATCAACTGCAACAGCTTCAATTGATTCTTCACCTTCAACTGCTTCTGCAGCGGTTGCAGCTTCACCATTTGCCATAGTTACAATATCATCAATAGCTACTGTAGATGCTTTAAGTGAAAGCTTACCGTCTGATTGTATCTTAACTATTGCTGACTTAAGATTCATTTCTGTGTCTGCAAACATTTTTGTTGTAGGTGCAAAGATATTTAATTCTTCTTCAACAGTTGTAAACATATTTTGAGCTTTAATATTCATTGTGTCTGTAGCTTGATTCCAAAACTTTTTAGACTTCATATATGTACCGATACCAGCTTCTAATTGTAATTCTTTTCCAGCTTTAATAGACAACGTACCAACGTTTGCTTGCATGCGAACATCAGCACCACGAATTTGTACTTGCTCACCTGCATTAATTGTTGATTGACCAGCAACCGATAAATGATGTTCACCGTGCACAATTTGTGTTAGGTCGCCTACAATTTCTTCAACTTTATTACCTTTAACATAAACATATGAGTTACCCATAATAGTTACGGTGCTCATACCGCCAATAACAACATGTTGTTTTCTATCTATAATATCATATTGATCAGATACGGTTTTATTTGTTTTTGTGCCTCGGCTGTCTATTTGAATAAATGATCCAGTTTTATGATGAATCATAATTCGTTCTGCGCCTGGTGTATCATCTAATTCAATAGTATGGGAACCAGATTCAATAACTCTATTGTGTGGATATTGTGCATTATATGCCGCGGCTGGTTCTGACCAAGTTTCTTCTGTGCCACCAATAGGAACATTAAGTGTTCTACTCATTTCTTGTGCTAATACATATGTTTCTTCTGTACGTTCACCACGAGCTAATTTACTATTTTGTGGTTCTCCAACTGCAGCAGGCTCGGAACCTTTGGCTAATAGATCACCATCTTCGTCAGGTATACAACCCCATCCGTTTTTAGTTGGATCAATTTTTTCAGTCATTTGTGTGGGAACTAAACCAAGAATCATTGGTTGCTGCGCATCTCGACCGTCAAGGAACATACCATAAACCCATGAGTTTATTCTAGGTACAACGTTCGGATCATATCCGCCTTGTGCAACAATAGCCCACGGTAATAAATCTTTAGGTACTTCATCATTTGTACCGTGAATACCGAATGCACGAACTTGACAACGGCCTTCACCGCGCGTGTCTACATTGTTTTCGATTACCCCGATAAAAAATAAAGGATTTGCTATTCCACCACTTTGCATTATATCACATTCCCCAATACCGATGTAACAACATCTCCGCCAATATCAACAGTCTCTGCCGTAGTTTCTGTTAAACCACTCCAGTCGAATTTGGCTAGTCTCATACTGCACGTCATTTTATCATCTGCAAATGTATGTACAGTTTCTTTTATTATGTATCTACCTGATAAGCTATTATTTTGTTCGATGTTTTGTTGTACACCATCTAATGCTTTTATATCTAATTTAACAAGCATACCTGGTTTTAAATCTAATCTATTTGTCAGTACCACGGCAAGCTGAGTATTATTTAAGTGATGATAATAAGCAACTCTATTATGTACAATTTCAGCTATGTGCTGATCTGGCCGTACCTCTTGGCTTCCCAGGTCGCCCGGTGAATCAAAGTTTTTATATGCCATGAATCTACGAGGAGCTTCACTAAAATGCTTTTCTCTATATTCTTTTGTATGCGGATTATCAGCTAAAGTTTTTATTATACCGTTCATATCAATATAACTTGCATCATCATAATTAAATTTAGACAAATTAATTTTACGCTTAACAAGATCAAGTTCTAATACTTCATTTCTATAAGAGCCATTAGATATATCACTAGATGAATCAATACTTTTGCTTATAATATGCATTTGCTCAATACGCTCGACTAGTGCGGCAACATTTGTTCCATCTTGATCTACAACTGGTGCATATGAAAGATTAGTAATTGTATTCTTATTATTATTTGCTCGTTTAATAAAATATTCATCGGTAGCAAAATAATATCCGTCTACAGTTTCAAAGAATCTAAATGTTTGTGATGGACTGCTTGGATTGTAACATCTGCTTGCCACAAAAAACATAGCTTCGGCTGGTGATAGATCCGGAATAATAAGTTGAGTTTTATTTTTACTCGGCATTACAATAAATGTTCTGCTATCAGATTCTTGCTTATTAGATGGAATTATTTTATGTATTTTTGTTTGATATGGTAATGGTTTATTATTATCATCATTACCAATAGCTGGCTTTATAAGCTTAGCAAAGTTTTGCTCAAATATATCAATAGCCATTTCAGATGGCTCTTTATTAAAGGCTGTCGTAATCTTTTTATAACTAGCATTAAATGAATCTTCTGAAACAAAATGCATTGTATACGTTAATCCATTGCCGCTTGCTAATGGTTTAATATTATCTACTTTATGTACAACCGCATCTAATTTAATAACAGTACCTAAATCATGACCTTCAATCCAAAACTTAAGTGTTTCTTCGCCACGAATCGGCATACCTTCAAGTATACCTGATGTATCCATAATATACAATCTACCATGCCAAGCAACGCTATCCATACTCTGAGTTATATCAAAACCACTAATATAGTTAGAGTCAAGCGAGCGCTCGTCCTCACCGTCAAATGAAGTCAAGATTGCTCTGTTTATGCTAGCAGCTGATGGGCTGAAATCTTCGGCCATTTAATTACTTCTTATTTTACGTGCGAATTCACTTGAAATCAACGGTAAGTATTTACGATCGATTAAGAATATTTCTTTTCTGTTTAAATTTTTTGCTTCTTCATCATCGTAGATTTTCCAAGGCTTCCATTCGCTTGGAATAATACGTTTGATAATAATCTTACGACCTTGTTCGGTACGTAAAACTATTCGATCTTCTTTTCGAAGATAAATTGTTTGAAATGATTCTGGTGCTAATTTTACAATATCTACTGCCATTTGTTATACTACCTTATAGTAATAGATGATATTATCACCGTTATCTTCTTTAGTCCATTCAACAACTTCTTCGCCTACGCGACCAGACTCTTCCCCGTATTTATCAACAAGATAGTTATTAAAATCTGCTTCTGCCATTGGCCATTGATGATAAGGGTCAATAACATTATTAGCCATATATACTAACCATGTAAAATCCGTTGAGCCGTAATATGAATGTGCAATATCTTCTGCTCGTTCACCTTCGTTAACAGTGTAAGGTAAATATAGCAATGGATTAGATGCAACCATAGAACTGAAAGAATTTCGTCGAGTTATATCTTTTACCCGTTGGCCATCGTAATCAATTACTGGAAATTGTTCAAAATATCTCATTTAATTTGTCCTTACTAATTATGCGGTAATGATACGTGGCGCTGCTGTTTGTGTGCCACCTTTCACTTCTTCTTTTGTATCAAACGTTTCTTGAATCTCTTCAATAGTTTTGCCTTCCATCGCAGTTGCTGATGATGCACCAAAGTCTTCTGCTTTTTCAATTTGTAGTTCTTGCATTTCTAATTGAAGTGTGACACCTGCTGGTTTACCACCTTTCATAATTGCAACACCACCGCCTGGTCCGTAATCAATATTAACTGATTTAATAACACACGGTTTAAACTGCATAAAGTATTCGTCGTCAACACCAATCAAATACATTTTACATGTATGTGGATATTCAAGAAATGCTTTCTTAATTGCAAGCGACCCGGTTCCAACGTCTCGAGTTACGGGTAATACATTTTTCTTAAGTGTATTAATAATAGATTTAATTCTACCGGAATCGCTTTCGCTTTCAGGGTATAAGTCCCATGAAAATTGATGTGTCTTTAGGTTTACACCTTGGAATGCAAGCGTTTCTCTCGGGTTAATTGTTTGACCACGAGCTAAATCAATTGACTCACCAACACCCGGGAATTTACTTAATGTTTTTCTTAATAAATAAGTAGCAACGTTTGTGGCATCAGATACACCTGTGGCTGCAATACTGGCAGCAAGTGCCCCAATTGCTTTACCCATACCACCACTACCATTATACGCATTTGCTCCATTAGCACCCATATTTTGAAGTAATTGTGGTATATCTCTTAAAGTACTATTTCCACCGCCACCTGAATTTTCAAAAAAATCACCAGCTGCTAATGCTGCACTTTCAATAAGTGGATTTTGTTGCATATCGTTATATAGTAGTCCTAGGTTATCACTAAGAGTTTTTGGAAATGGTAACTCAATAGATGATGTAGAACGCAAACCAATACCTGCTTGGCGATTAGATGTTAGTCCCTGGAATAGTCCGCCAACAGAATTATTAAATTGTTTATTTTGATATGCGTCTGCAAATCCTTTATATGAATATTTTTCAAATATCATAAGCAGACTATGAGGTTGTTGGCGTGCAGGAAACTTAAGCATGTTATTGCTTGCGCTTTCGAGTTCTTTTGCTTTTGCAGCCATAACATGCTCAGGCCGATCTGCCCAACTTCCTTTATGTTTATTTGATGCCATGCTTAAGATGTCCTTTGTATATAAATAACATTTAATACTATTTATACAGAATTGTGAGGTGAGTCGTGGCTTATAGTGGTAGGTTTAAACCAAAAAATCCCAGTAAGTATAAGGGAGACCCTACTAAGATTATTTATAGGTCTATGTGGGAATTTAAATTTTTTAGATATGTTGATGCACACCCAGATGTTATTTGGTGGCAAAGTGAAGAAGTTATTGTACCTTATTACTCACCGATAGACGGAAAGAATCATAGATACTTTCCTGATGTAATTGTTCATAGTAAAGTGCCATTATCAAAAGGTGGCGGTGAAAAAACATTGATGATTGAAATTAAACCAAAATATCAAACAAAACCGCCAGATCTTAAAAATAAAAATACTGCTAAGGGTAGAGTTTCTCGAAGGTATTTAAATGAGGTAAAAACCTGGGGTGTGAACGAAGCAAAATGGAAAGCCGCAAGACAATATTGTCAAAGTCGCGGCTGGGAATTTCAAATTTATACTGAGGACCAGTTAGGAATAAAATAAATGGCAAAACTATTTGATGATATTTTACTTAAAGGTATTAGAGCCGGGCAGATGCCGGGTCGCACCGCTGCAGCCCGTGAATGGTATCGTGAGCAAGCAAAAGAAGTTACCCGTGTTAAACGAACAAAATCACAAGGTGATAAGTTAATACGTGAATTACGAGGTGATAATGAGCGCCGGCAAGATACCAGATTCATGTTAGGTAATATGTATCTGTTTAATTATGATCCAAAACATAAAGCTAAGTTACCATACTATGACCGCTTTCCGCTGATATTTCCTATAAATAAAGCAAAGGGTGGTTTTCTTGGAATCAATATGCATTATTTGCCACCGATTTTAAGAGCTAAACTAATGGACGAATTATACAAAGTATTAAACAATAAAGAATTTAATGAAAGCACAAGGTTAACTGCATCATATAAAATATTAAATGGGGCTACAAGATTTAAAGAATTTGCTCCATGTGTAAAACATTATTTGAATGCACATGTAAGAAGTAAACCTGCGTACATTAATCCCACAGAATGGGATATTGCTTTATTCTTACCAACACAACAATTTGTTGGTGCAAGTGCAACGAAAGTATATGCTGATTCCAGAAGAATTGTAAAAGGACGATAAAGTGGCATTTAGAATAAACGAATTTAAAACTCAAATGGACTGGTTTGGCGGACCGGCTCGTGGATCTTTATTTCAGGTAATCATTACACCCCCGAATGGACTTAAATCCAGGGCAAGCAGCCGTGACTTAACATTCTTCTGTAAGAATGCTTCGATACCGGGTATGACTATTAATTCTGCAACGAATGATCAAGTCGCACAAAAAGCAAAAATAATGCCGCAAGGAATTAATCTTGAACCAGTGCAATGTATTTTTATGCTCGATTCTGATCATCAGGTTCTTTCATTTTTTCATTCATGGATGCAGCAGATTGTTAACTTTGGTACACAAGGCGGTCCATATTCAGAAGTTAATGGTAAGCTACCATATGAAGTAGGATATAAAGAAGACTATGCATGTCGTATTACAGTCCGCCAATACTCTACAAACCATGATGTGAGTGGGCAATACTACGAAGTTATTTTAGATAATGCATTCCCGCTTGCAATTGGTGATATTGATTTGGCTTGGGATAGTCAAGATGCATATTCGGTTTTATCAGTAAGTTTTCAGTATGATAGAATGGAAGTGAGCGGTGAACGGGTAGGCATACCTTCTGGTCGTGGTACTGGTTTGTTAGGATTAATTAATAAACTAGGTAACGTCGGGAATCTTATTGGTCAAAACGTAGTACCAACAAGTATTCAAAATGCGGTGAACAAATATACACGCCTTAATAACTCGGTGAATAAGATAAAAAACTTTTTTGGTTAATGGAGAAATAAATTATGGGACTACCTAAGATTGATTTACCACTATTTGAAGCAGAGCTTCCGTCTAGTGGTAAGAAATTTAAATATAGACCGTTTACGGTTAAAGAAGAAAAGATTCTTTTAGTAGCACAACAATCAGATGAAACAGCTCAAGAAGTATTGTCGGTTAAGCAAGTAGTAAATAACTGCTTAATTGATATGGATATTGAAGAGCTATCAATGTTTGATTTAGAATATGTTATGCTACTGCTAAGAGCAAGGTCTGTTGATAATGAAATTAAATTTTCAATTCAAGACCCTGACACAGAAGAAAGTATAGAATTACTTTTAGATGTTGAAGATGTAAAATTAACAAAAGACGATACACATACTAATCAAGTAAAAATTAATGATACTTACACATTAATATTAAAATATCCAACAATTGATGATTATATCAAAACTCAACAAATGGATCCAGCTGATCCACTAATTAATTATGTTATGATGATAAATTGTTTAGACCAACTTGTTTCTGATGATGAAGTACATTCTTTTAAAGATTATAAAGATGAAGAAATTGATGGATTTGTAGAAACTTTTTCTGGCGAAGTTGTAAAGGGAATTCAAAACTTCTTTACATCAATACCAAAACTTAGGCATGAATTAAAGTATGTCAATAAAGAAGGTACGCCTAAAACTTTTGTTATCGAGGGTATGAAAAGTTTTTTTATCTAACGCTGTGCCATATATCACTAGGCGATTATTACCAAATGATATTTGCAATGGCGCAGCATCATAAATATAGTATAACAGAAATAGAAGGCATGGTCCCTTATGAACGTGATTTATATTTTGGTATGATTGTCGATTATGTAGAAAAACAAAAAGAAGCTCAACAAAGTCAGTAGGAATAATAAATGGCAAAGTTAACAGAACAGACAGAAGCAATTCTCCAAAGGCTAAAAGATGAAGGCGATCTAGTACGCAATTCTGGAACTAACTCAATACGCTCTGTTAAAGTTGAGATGGGTAAGTTTACTGATCTTTTTACCACTATCAATTCAAATGTTGAGGCGCAAACTCAACTAATGCGACAGTCAATGGGGCTAGCACAAGATGCAGTTCGCAAAGCAGAAACAAAAGAACAGTTAAGTGAAGTTGATACAAGCTATACGGACAAAATTGCAGAAACTGAAAAAGAAAAAAACGGAAAAGATTTCGCAGATAAAGTTAGCGATAGTGTAAACGGCTTGTTTGGTAAAGTTAGCGATGGTATTCGAGATAACTTAAGCTTGACAAATGTGGCAATGGCCGGTGCTGGACTCTTTGTTGGTTATAATCTATTAAAAGGTTTTGTTAATGAGCAGACTGGTGGGGGATTTGACGACTTCATTGAGGGGTTTAAAGGTTTTGGTCCTAATATTGAAGGCTTAAAAACAACACTTGGTAATGCTAGAATAAAATTAGACGAGTTTAGTACAATAAATGTTGAAGAAATAAAAGAGTCATTAAAGACTATGAATAAGTCCATAAAAGATATGCTAGATCCAGAAACTGGATCGTTAAGTATATTAGTAAAAAATATGGAAACAATTTCAAGTAAATTTGCTAAATTTGCAGAATATCCGCTTGGTACTATGTTTAGTGCTTTTATTGGAGCAATTTCTGGTTTACATCTTGCTTCAGCAGGATTAAGATGGTGGTTTGTTAAAGCTAAAATGGATTTAGAAAATGGAACAAGACCTATTAACGGTGTTCCTTGGTGGAAAAGAATGCTAGGTATAAAAGATGATGGAGGAGTAAAACCACCACCACCAAGATCTCAACTAACCGATAAAGCAAGACTTGCACAAAATTCAAGATTAGTAAAGCAATTTCCTAACTTATTTGAACTCGGAAAAGAAGGTGGATTAATAGATAGAGTACCCGATAAAAGAGGCGGATTTATGCCAAAGGGAACAGGTGGATATTCTTCACAAGCAACAATTAATGCCGCATTGCAATCAGGATTAACAGGTGCAAATGGAGCTGCTTATAAGTTTATTACTGGAGTTTTGAAAAAAGTAGGTATACCTGTATTAGTTGGTGTTACTGCTTATCAAATTTTAACTATTTTATCAGATGATTTAAACTATCCAGATAAAGAAGCTAAAGCGGTAGCATTAGGCCCAGTTATTGGCAGTGTTATTGGTGGTATTGCTGGAGCTATTATAGCAGGTGCTCTTGCATCAATGACAGGTGTAGGTTTAGGTTGGGGTACATTTGTTTTTGGTATCGTTGGTGGTATTGCGGGCTCAACTACTGTAGGCTCAACTAAACTTGGTTATTATGTAGCTAAAGCTGCTTTAGCTGAACCTGCACCAGCTAAAAGCGCTGGATATGAAGGTATGACACAAAAAGAAATTATGGCATCTCACGGATTTAATGAACAAGGTCAGTTTATAGGTAATACCGGGGTTTCACCAGCTGATGATGTTTATAAGTATATGGACCCGGATTATATACAAAAGTTACAAGAGATGGATAATCCTAAAATAACATTTCCAAACACGACACCTCCCGGCTTATTAGAAGCACAAAGAGAGCAAGCAAAAAATATAGAAATGCTGGAAGAGCGTCGAGCAGCACATGAAGCTGGTCAAAAGAAACGTCTTGAAGAAGAGCAAAAACTACAAGAGACCATGGATAGCATAATGAAAGATAACTTAACCCCTTCATCATTTAATCTTGATAGAGGTAAGTTAGCAGATATGTTTGCTGCAGGTGGCGGCGGTATGGGAATTGTAAATGCACCAGTTAATAATAATATTTCACCTGTTAATATTTCAAATGGTGGCAATGTAGTAAATGAATTTACTTATGCTGGTGGCTCTATGAGCTCAGGATCATTAGGTTTATCAATCTACGGTGTTACAAGCGGATTAGTTTCAACTTAAAAAAAGGGAGCCGTTAAGCTCCCTTTCGTTTATCCTTTAAGAAATGTTTTCTTACTTTTCCCTATATCAATCTTACGAGGTTTCTTTTCCTCTGGAATAATATTTTCAAGTTCAATTGTAAGAATACCCTGTTGAAGGTCTGCACCTTTAACCACAATTGTATCAGATAGTGTAAAGCTCCTATGAAAAGATCTGGCTGATATACCTTTATGTAGATACTCAGAACTTTCTTCTTTATCTTTTTCTCCAAGAACGTATAGAACACCCTCTTTCACTTCAATATTAATTTCATCTTCAATAAATCCAGCTACGGCTAATTCAATAGCGTAGTTATCTTCATCTACTTTAATAATGTTATATGGGGGATAATTGTTTGTTTGACCTGGCGTTGTCGCAGTCATGCGATCCAGCATACGGTCGAACCCAATAAAAAATGGGTCGTTGAAATTTGCAGCGTTAAATCTACGTGTAGTCATTTTGCTATCTCCTTTTAATTAAGCAAGATTATGTTGTGCCGTTATAAACCGGCGGTAGTAAAGTGCAGGAACCCGAAGCGAACCTACACTTTTATTTATATTACTTTTTAGTAATTCTTACACTTTTTTCAAATAAACCCATAGCAATATTATCACCATGTGTAATAATAGCCATGCTATCTGAAGTGTTCTCAACTAAGATATGCAATTCGCCTATGCTATCAGCATCTTGAATCATAACACCCGACGGAATTGATAATCCCTTATGCAGTGCCGCATCTTCGTTGATATATATTTTCATTACATGCTTCTTCGGAACATTGATCTTTAAACCTGTTGGTATTAAACATCTGATTCCAGGTGGCAATTGAAAAGAGTCTCGCACAGTGCTGACACCCTTTACAGGTACACCCATTTGTTTATTGAAAGCATTTACAGAATGTAAACGTTGTCCATTTTCTATACATACTTTAATATCGAAACATGCAGAATTCTCTGTTGCATATTCTGGTAATGTTCCGCGTTCATTCACTAATTCTACATTCATAATTTATTTCTTCCCAATATTATATTTCGCTTCTAAAACCCAATTTGATTTTTCTTTATGAGATAAGATTTTAATTTGATTAATTGGAGCAGCATTCTCTTCTGTAACACCTGCGTTTACAATAGAGATTAATCCCCACTCAGCTAATAGATTAACTATTGTGTTACGTCTAGCTAAATCTTCTTCAGTAAACGTATTCTTTTTTCCGTCTAGTATAAACAATTCTTTAAAATGAAGAATTGAATAACGCCCTTGCTTATGCAGAATATGACATGTTTGATATAATTTCTTTTCTTTACGAGAAGATATGCCAATTCTGGTGAGAGTTTCTTTAACTTTTAAAAAACTATCTGGGGTTGGGAGCGAAACTTCTATACCGACACCTTTAAAAATGTCTTCATTTTCCATAACGTACAGCACCTTATTTTTGTTATTATTATTATCACGATGCCCACCATGACCATCTATTATATTTATTTTATTTAGAAACTCCACCCATTGAGAGTTTGTTGTGTATGGTGAACATATCTTTAGGTGATAGTGCTTTAAGATATTGTTTTGCTACTGTACGATTGCATTGATATACTTCTTGTATTGCATCAAGATCAACACTCTTTTCAGCTTTTGGCCACTTAGAGAATCGCTTGCGCTTACGTAATGCACCACGATAATAATCGAATTGTGCTTTATGAAACAAATTAGGACGGAGATTTAATTCATTTGCATGTAAGATTGTGTCTTCAAAGTTAGTAAAACCTCTGTTAACTATATAAGGTATATAGTCTCTTTCAGCTAACTCTGGACTATCAGACTTTTTAATAATGTCTTCTTTTGAAAATGAAACTGCGTTCATATAATCAAACGGTGTATATTCTTTAGCCATGTGATTCTTGCCTCGCTTTTTCAATTTCACTTAATACTTCATTAATCTCTTCACTGCATAACTGACACGAGCTAATAGTTAATGGACCTTCCGCAGTTTTAAATTTTACTTTATACGCAAGTTTCTTTTTAACTTTCACACCACAATTAAAACAATTCACGGTACGTTTAAGCCAGCCAATCATTTGTATTCAGCTTCCATCATTACTTCTGTAAAGAATGCAACCATGTTAACTTCTAAATCAGCTACAAAGTTTGCTTTATACATATAGTCGGCAAGAGTAACAACAAACCCTGGCATTGATTTCATTTGAACTTTATCAGTAGCCATATCATAAACACGACGGAACATTTCATTCATATCTTGATCAGAGTTATTTGCTACCCATTTACGCATGCCTGTGAAGTTTTTTGTTTTAAGTAAGTTAAACACTTCGTCCATAGATTCTTGTTTAAGATTAACAAAGATACCTTCATCAATCTTACCACTTGCAGAATATGTTTGAAGTTCTGTTAATACACGACGAAAGTCTGGGAAATGTCTTTCAATAACTTTAGCAAGAACAGGTTTACTATATTCTACTTGTTCTGCATCAAGAATAGCTGTCACACGTTTAAAGAACTGCATAGCCATTTTTGGACGCTCAGGTGCATCAATAGTAAAATCTACTTCACTTAATCTTGAGCGCAATGGTTCAATAATACGGTTCTTGAAGTTACATGTAAAGATAAATCCGCAGTTAGCAGAGTATTCTTCAATAAAATTACGGAGGGCGGGTTGTACTGATACGGCATTTAGATAATCTGCTTCATCAAAGATAACATATTTACGCCCACCTGTAAGTGATACAGATGATGCATATGTTGAGATTTCATAACGGAGGGTATCAATATTAACATTAAGTGAACCATTCTTAATGATATAATCGCAGCCAAGTTCTTCTAACATAGCTTTTGCGATTGTTGTTTTACCTACACCAGGACCACCTGATAATAGTAGGTTCGGAATGCTTTCATCTTCAACGAATTTCTTAAAGATAGCTTTAGTTTGTTCAGGTAGGATAGTGTCGTCGATACGTTGTGGACGGTACTTCTCTACGTACAGGACTTCGTTTGCTTTTGCAACAATAGACATATAATCACCATTTCATAATATAAAAATAAAGTGCGGGTTTATTACGAGAGCCCGCGTCGTTTAGTTTTACTGAACCTTATCAGCAAGCGGTGCATCTGCAGGAACAGCGGCTGGTGCTTCTACCGGCATGTTACCTTGAGGTTGTTCACCATCTTTTGGTGCATTTTGACGAAGGAATACTTCTAGCTTGTTACGTAGCATACCTACGCCAGCCATTTCATTACCTTCAATACCACCACGACGTGAAACCACATCGATCATTTGTACAACTGTTGCGATATCTTGCAATGAAATTTGTACTGGTTCTTGTTGCTCTTGACCCTGAGCTTGTGGGTTTTGTTCTTCACTCATTATTCATTTCCTTTTTTATAAGTCGACTTAGTATCAATAGCCACGAAATACGTGACACCATCGCTTTTAAACTCAGAGATACCCTTCGCGCAAAGAGTAACTTCATAATCCTGAGGTAAAAGCTTAAGATTATCAGTTTTGATAATAATCTTAAATTCATCAGATGTGGAACCGATTTCAACTCCATAATCATCTGAGTTTGCATTGTTGCCATCAATAGCCTTTAGGTAAATTTTACCCTCTTGACCAACAAAAGCAACTTCACTGAATTGTAAAACACCAGCAGCTTTAATAACTGACTGCATATCTTCCCATGAAACAGTTACCTGGACATCAGCTGTTGGAAGCTTAATGTCTTTTTCTGGTGCTGCATGGATCATAGAAATATCGGCATAAACATATTTAGTACGCTGTTTGCCTGACGTAATCATGAAATATTTATCATGGAACTCAACGTCGGGATCGCGGTATAAACCTAGTATTGATAAGAAACGAGATAAATCATATACGCATGCTTGTGATGGTATTTGATCTGGAATCGTTGCAGATGCAACTAGAGTTTTTTCTGGTGTGACAGTTTTAATAACATTACCTGCCTTAAGTAGTACAGACTTATTAATGCCAGAAAAACTTTTAAGAATCGTAATAGTACGTTCACTGAATTTCATAATATAGGGGCTCCTTATTTACGTTGTATTTATTAATAATAACATTGTTTCTTCATTTTGTAAGCAATTTATTTACGTTTTTTTGTCTTTTTATTATATGTTTTCTTACGACTAGACACATCTGCCGTTGCGGACACACCAAGTTGACCGATTTTAGCAAGATCACCTTTAAAGATATATGATCCGATATGTTGTAGTTTCATCCATGGGCATGTCCATACTTTCATGCCGGCTTCACGTGATTTCTTACAGAAATAATAATCTTCTGATAAGTAACGTCTCGTGTCTGGATCAATGATACAATCAAAGAATGCATGAATATTACGTGTACCATCGAATTGTTCTGTGCGAGCATGATCTGGTTTATAACTTAACTCAGGATATGTCTCGGCAAATTTAGTAAATGTTTCGCGTGGAATAAGCATAAAGCCCGTACCGCCTTCACCAATCTCAAGAGGTTCACCCATGTTGAATGATTCTTTTTTCTTAATTGGATTGAACACAAAGTCTGCCGCAAAAGCTTCAAGTTCAAATGGATTATCTTTACCATGACCTGCTTGTGCTGCTTTTGCAATCTTTTCCCATGCAACTGTTTTCTTTGGATATAAGCCCGTAACAATATTATACTTATCAGGATCATTAAGATTTACTGCAAGTAATCCTAACACGTCACGTGGATTAAAACCAATATCAGCATCGATAAACAATAGATGCGTACAATCAGAACGCATAAATTCATCGGCAATATAATTACGAGCACGCTGAATTAAACTTTCATTAAACAGATAATAGAATTGAATTCCAATACCATTAGCTGCACACATCATAGCCAAGTCCGTCGAGGCTTTAGTATATGTACCTGCACACTGTGCACCATACATCGGTGTACCAACAAAAATTTTAGTTTGTTTAAGTTGGTCGAGGCTTACTTCTATTTTCATATTTCAATTTGCTCCATATCAGCCTCAGCTCTAACGATTGCTTGCATCCGTAAAATATCAGCTGCTACATCGTGTTTGCTATCATGCTTTTTAAAGTTATAGTTCCACTTCTCAACATTACTTACGGGAACAAATGCGTTTTCACCACCCGGCACATTGAAATCAAATTTTGCATCAATGAATGTACGAACATCTCTTACTGCCCAAAACTTAAGGAAAGAACTAAGTAAAGATGTTTTACCTGCGTTAGCTGCTAATCTATTAAGAATAACTGGATCAAACGTATTTGATCGAGACCACCAATAATCAACAGTGTTTCCGGTTTGTCGTAAGTAAGTAACAAGCTGTTCTATAAACTGTAATGCGGTTAAGTCATTTGATGTGGGCTTTAAGAATTTTCTAAGCTCGGTTGGTTGATCTAACCACCATTGAAGATCAGGTTTAGTATATTTGCATTGATGGTTTTCTACTTGATCTTTAATATCAAACTTTGCGGTTTGCATATTTTCAACAAGTTCTTTAAAAGAATATGGTCGTTCACTTGCAAAGCGATTCCAATCCCATACAATATAGGAACAATCGATAGCAGGTATCTCACGAGCATTTGTGCCGATTGTTTCAAAATCGATCATAAAGTGTGACATTTATAGGTACTCCAGTATTTAAGTATTAATATATGTATTATAACACAAATAGGGTTGTTTGTCAACCTTTAAATGGATATATTACGTTTTGTTCTTGTTCACGTTTATTTAAATCATATTGAGAACGAACAATGTTATTTTCTTTAATAACAGTATCTAATATTGATAGATAATTGTTTACATCAAAAGCCATAAGAGCAGTGGTGTCTTTAGGAAAACAAGCACCACCAAAACCATAACGATTATCGCTGCCAGGCACAACAGTATGAGATGCCCCCACTCGACGATCTCGGCCAATAGCTTCTGTAATTTTTTTAAAATCTGCGTCATGAGCATCGATTAATTCCTTGTATTGATTAAACCACATAACCTTTGTGGCGAGAAAACTATTAATACCGTATTTAACAAATGATGCTTCTGCAACACTCATATAATAACACGGTGCAATTGCGCAATTAGAATAGTCAACATATAACGTTTCGAGCATTGCACATTGTATATCATTACCACCAAATATATGCATTTGAGGTGCAACAAAATCTCGTAAAGCATTACCTTCTGTTAAGAATTCTGGATTATAAACCACACGCTTATTTTTTGCTAACTTATTAAGAATATCTGGTGTAGCAGTTGATTTAATAACAACTAATTTGCAATCATATGTGAGTAATTTATTTACCACTGATTCAAGAATACTACTATCAACTGCACCGTGTTCACCAAACGGAGTTGGCACACAAACAAATGCTGCATCAAGTTTTACGTCTTTTAAATCAGATACTGATGTATATTGTTTTGGATCAATAATATAGAGTACAACTCTATCACCTGTAAATCCATATTTAACTGCTGAACCTACAAAACCATGACCAATAATTGCAATGTGTTTAACTAATTCCATAATACTTTTTATACCATGCAATAAACATTTCTATACCTTCTTCGATATTAACTTCAGGTCTATATCCAATAGATTCTATTTTAGTTGTATCAGCCCAGGTTTCTTTTGTATCGGCAGGGTGCATATCAAGATAATTACAATTAGCTTCTTTACCTAATTGAAATTCAATTTCTTTTATAAAGTCTGTTAGTAAAACTTGTTGACCACGGCCAATATTATATACATCATTTACTTCTGACTGAACAGTTATTTCATCAATTAAACATATAATACCGTTTATTATATCATCAATGTATGTAAAGTCACGATACATTAATCCGGAATTAAATACGTTAATTGGTTCACCATTTAATATCTTCTTTGTAAAATCAAACAATGCCATGTCTGGTCTACCCCATGGCCCATAAACAGTAAAGAACCGCATACCAATCGTTGACTGAATAGTAGACGACATGAATTGCTGTTCATTGCATTGTTTAGAATAAGCGTATGGATTTAATTGTCTACCAAGTTTTTCATCTTCATTCCAGGGCAAAGGATTGCCTGCCATCGTAGACGATGTTGATGCATATAAAACACGTTGAATACCTGCAGTAGTACAACCTTCTATAAGATTATTTGTACCGACAATATTGTTTTGAACATATATTTCTGGGTGATTTAATGAATGTCTTATTCCTGCATATCCCGCAAGATGAATAACAATATCTGGCTGCTCTTCATTTAACCATTCATCTACTGCTTCTTTGTCGAGCAAGTCCACATTATCAACATTGATTTGGCATATATCCATCAATCGTATTGCACGATCATATTTTAATTGTGGATCATAATATGAATTAAAATTATCAAATCCAACGACATTATATCGTCCAGAGTGTACAAGATCTCTTGCAAGATTAAATCCAATAAATCCTGCACAACCAGTAATTGCTATTTTAATCATATATAACTCACTTCGATGTTTGCTTCTTTAAACATCATTTCAGATAATTCCCATGACTTTTGCCATTTACTGGGTTCACTTGTTATTTCAGGCATAACAACACGTTTAATACCTACTTGAATAATACCCTTTGCACAGTCAGAACAACAGGGTAGTCCATGCACAAACAAAGTTGCACCGTCAAGCGATACACCATTATAAGTCGCATTATATATTACATTCATTTCTGCATGGACTATAAGTTGTAACTTTAGATCGCGATTTTCTAATCTATAATCAGTATCGTTAACACCTCGTGGAAATCCATTATATCCTTGTGCAAGAACATTCCCTTTATTGCCAATAGCAACCGCGCCTACTTTACGTGACGGATCTTTTGACCATGTGGAAATAGTCTTTGCTAATTCCATAAATCGATTATCCCAACTCGACATGTTAATCCTTTAGTTCATATTTAATTGCGTCTGAATATTTGTAACCTTCGATAGTTAAATCACTAGGTTCAAAGCTATATACATCGGCTTGATCTTTAAGCTCGACTTTTAAGTTTGTATCAATAATAGGACGTTGAACTTGTTGCTTTGCTGCTTCAATATGTTCACCGTAAATATGTGCATCACCGACAACCATAGTAATACTACCTGGTATTTTACCTGTTACATCTGCAAAACACATAAGCATAACTGATGCAAATACTGCATCACTTGGTACACCAATCATCCAATCGCCGGAACGTTGAATCCATAGTAAGTCAACAATACCATCATGCTCATAGAACTGATAGTTGTGATGGCAACATGGTAAGCTTAAATCTTCAAGATTATCTGGACGCCAACCGCTAATAACCATACGACGATCATGTGGATTATTAATAAGACTATCAACAACAGCAGCCATCTGGTCAACACCGTTGAAGTCACGCCATGCATTACCGTAATCTACATTGATAGAACCGTCTTCTTCAGCCCATAGGTTCCAGTAGTTACAACCCCAATCAATAAAGTCTTGAACATGCTTTGGACCACGGATCATTGCCGCGTATTCACCAAGCACGCCTTTATAAAACATTTTGCGAGTAGTAAGTAAAGGAAAGCTATCTTGCAAACTAAACTTAAGTTGTTGAAATGGTAAACTTAGAGTTGTACCATTACGACCTTTACGTTCGAAACCGTTCTTAAGAATGTTGTCTGCAACTGCGAGAAACTGTGCTTCATAATTTTCTATTGTCATATCTATATCTCGATTGGTCGATTAAGAAAGTCGTGGCCTGGTGTTTGGCCGTCCATCTCTTGACGTATGTATGCTACCATAAAGCTTGCATAGTTAATTAAATCTTTAGCAGAGTCTTCTAAGCTTTCGAAGTTTGGTTCAAAGCCAGGAGCTTGCATTGCTTCCATTACAGATTGTAAACGTAGCATTTTGATATTGCATATATCGTGTATAGACTGTACGCCGTTAGGAAAGTAATCAGCTTGACGAATACGAGAATTTGGATTCTGATAATCGTTAGACTTTTTTTCTTGTAGTTCAATACATTCGTATAAAGCGGCAACTGAGCCGGATATTTTAGTTTTATTTGTCATGGTTACATACTCGCGTTCTGAGATCTGATGATGAAAATCTATGATCTCGTTTGTTAAAATATAATTCGATACCGCGGTTGCGGCATTCATCTTTTCCGGTAAAATCTAGCTGGCGATATTCTTCACCTAATATACGCACATCAATCGGATATGTGTTTATTATATCAAGTAAATCTGATTCTGTACAGTAAATAATGACTTCATCGACATATTTTACTGCGCCCAACTGAATTTGGCGTTCAACAATAGACTGCACTGGTGCATTCTTTTCAGGTCTATCTAATTTGGGATCAACTTGTAACGCTGCAATAAGCCAATCACAATGTGATTTAGCATCTCTTAGCATAGCTACATGACCTGCATGAAGCAAATCAAATGTTGAGGCGGTTAAGCCAATTCTCTTTGTTTCCAAAATCTTCCTTTACTCCAATAGTATACGCCTTGAAATTCATACTTAGTTGAACCTTGCTTTCGAGCGTTAGTCCAAATTAAAGCATAATCAGCATGTCGATTACCGAATCGCATCTTTCGTGTAGCAAGCTTTTGACATACTCGGTCAATATTGCCCACGTGTTCAGTGCACTTAACTTCGAAAGGTATATTGTTTTGAATTACATCTCGGAATTGACGTTTGTCATCTTCCATTCCACCGTGGTGAATACAAAATAATTCAGCGGCATTACCATAAGCACTGTCTGCTACAACACGCTCATAAGTTCTATTACCTACAAGGTTACCACCCCAAATACCATTAGCTTCTTTAATAGCACGCTCACGGAGCTCGTCCGCAGGTATTTCAGATATATCAAAGTCTCGAAGCAATGAAAAATCAGACGGCATTCTTTAAATCTCCATGATTACCCTCATGTGATGGAGCTGTCCAACCTTTCGGCTTTATAAGATCCGGTAGACCAAACGGGTTCGGACGACCTTCTTTAACGCCTACATCTTTAGCAACATTTGCCATATAGACTTTATCCCATGCTGCATTAGCATCAACACCGAAAACATCGAGAGTGCCAATAGCAAAAACACACATATCGATAAGACCATCAACGATCTCTTCAGGATCTTTAGCTTCAATAGCATCCATTGTTTCCTCAAGTTCTTCTTTACACATTGAAAGACGGAAACGTAAATACTTATCCATCAATTCTTTATTATCTTTATTGGCGAGGAACCAGTCCCGTACGCCGAATTTATTATGCATCATATAGATGTCATTAGCCCAATCGCTCATATATTTCTCCTTCATAGATATAGAATATTATAGCACGACAATGCTATAATGTAAACATTTATTTTTTAAGCGCTGCAATTTGATCTTTAAGTTGTAGCTTGTATTTCTTTGCACGAGTTAAAGCATCGTCTGGTGCATTTTCAGCTTCTAATGCATCAACAATTTTATGCTGATGTTTGTGCGCATCTTCTAATGCTTTGATGCGTTGAGTATAATCTTCTGACATATGTTATTCCTTTATACAAAAAAGTCGTCGAGAGTTGCAATTTTAATACCGGACCAACCAATTGCTTCGAGTATAGCTTGCAATGGTTTTAGAAAAACTTTCTCAAATTGTTTTTCATAATCAATGTATTCGTGTACACCAAGTTCTTTAGGTAGAACACCTGGAAATGAAACAATATTTTCTTTGATTGGGTTTGGCGTTTTAAGGTAAACGTATTTGATTTTGTCGCCACCTTGAACAGTGGAAAACTTCTTTGTTAAACCAGCTTCGTTTAGGTAGTGGTTATAAAGAATACAACCTCGTACATGCATAGGACAGCCTTTCTTATAAAGCGTACCTTGCTGACGATATTTATCAATATTATCTGTACCTGAGTTACGGCCAATATCTTCTGGTGGTAAGTTGTAGAATTCTTGTCGGAAGTCTTCAATAAACTGTTGTACAGATTCTTCAGTACCGTTCATAATAACTTCAAAGCTGCCACGCAATTTATCACGACAAACTTCAGGTGTTGATGATCGTACTGACTCAAGACCGGTAACAGAAATCTTAGGTGTATCATAGTGAACACCTTCTGAATTAAGTGTATTCATGATATAACGTTTCTTAGCGATAAACACAGTCTTGTCTGTAATCTTTTCTCGCTTCATAACCATTGCTTGACGATATGTACCCATACGTTTTGCAAGATCAGTATAACCGCTTTCAATAACTTCTTCGATTTTCATCTTACATACTTTGTCAAGATACTCTTCACCTTTAGCACGAGGTACATCAGTTGTACCGAAACCTTGCTCAACAAGCGGTGCCATATCAACATAGATTGAATCTGTATCAATATAGATGATGTAGTCTTTATCAGTCTTCAGAATTTTATTAAGATAGTTATTAACGGAACGTTGAGCCCATCGAATAGATAATTGACCAGAAGTTGTAATTGCTTCTGCCATTTCGTTAATATAGTACAAGAAGTAAATATTTGCCGTTGCACCGTAAAGTGAATTCATCGCAATTTTAATAGCCATTTGCTGGTTGTGTAAATTGTTTGCTTCTTTCTTTAGTGCTGGTTTTTCAGCAGCTGTTGCAACTTCAATGGCTTGTTCAACTTCAAGCATTTTCTTTTTAATGACAGAACGGTTACCGTAATACTCATCAATAATACCTGGAATAACACCTTTGAATTCATTTGTAAAACAAACACCGTTAGCTGCAACTGATACTGACTTGTCGTCATTAGTATATTTGTCTTCAAGCACTTGTTCTTGTGATACATATTCACGTCTTCCATCAACATAAGTTTCAGGCGACATATTATATTGTAGCATAAGGTGCGGATATAGAGAGTTTAGATCGAAGGATACAACCCATGGGTGCATGCCAACTTTAGGATCTTTCACATAACCACCAACAAGTCCACCGCTCGCGGCTTGACCTGGACCTTCTTTAATAGGTGGCACACGTCCTTCGTTAATTAGTTTACGATATAGAGTTGTTTCCCATATACCAACTGTACCGAATGCATCATTAAAGTTAACACCACCGCCATAAGCAACAGTCATAACAAGTGATAACAAACCGGTTTCATCTTCAAAACGTTGTATTAACCAAGTGTCTTTAAGGTTATAGTCAAGATATAGTTGAGGATTTTGTTCGTACAACTCAGTAAGTGTACCGTACTCAGAGTAATCAAGTTTCTTCTCGCCGAGTACAACGTGTGCAATATGATCTAGCTTCCAGGATTCTTGTGGTCCGTACTTGTAGCCAAACTTCTTAAATGCGTCCATGTAATCGATAACACTGATACCAGAAATTTGATATGTTTGTTGCATCTTACCAAAGAACTCTCGACCTGTCTGACGAATAGAACGCCACGGAGATAAGTCTCGAACCCACTCTTCGCCGAACAATGAAATCATACGAGTAATGATATATTGAATATCAAAGTATTCGACGTTCCAGCCGGTTACAACATCAGGATAGTCATTCATCCAAATCATTTTAAATCTACGAAGCAGCTCGTGCTCAGTATCAAATTTAAGGAAATGAATATCATCAGGATTGATATCAAGTAATGTTTTACTTTTATCGTAATCTTTACGACCAAGTAAGTGATATGTATTAGACTTTGAAGACTTATATGCAATCGAAGTAATTTCTTTATCAGCCGTATTCATATCAGGATAGCCATTACTAATATCAACTTCGATATCGAATGAAGCAATATTGATCATCGAGACATCAAAGTTAACAGTATTGGGATATTTTTCTTGTATGAATTGAGTTACATAATTACTTGTACCTGCAATTTGTACACCGTGTACGCCTTGGTATTCTGCGATCCAATCTTTGGCATCACGCATAGAATCCTGTTGCACAGGAATGAGTGGTCTACCGTTAACAAGTGAGGTAAACTTTGTATCAGTCTGGCCGCTAATAAACAAAGTTGGCTTGAACTTTTCTTTACGTTCAAACCGTTTATTGTTTTCATATCCTCGCCAGAGAATGTTATTGCCGTATCGTTCGACAGATGTGTAAAAGTTAGACATAGTAATCCTTATTCATAATATAAATGTATTGTAACGCAGGTTTCGGGTTTTGTCAATCTTTTTATTCGGGATCAGCCTCCGATGGCATACCATTTTCTTTATCGTTTGCAATCAGCAAAGCCATTGTCTGAATATCTGCCAAGATATTTTCGCAGGCAACTCTATCATAATCTTTGTCAGAATATATAAATTCGTTCCTGAGATTACTGAGTATAACGGCCTTATCCCGCATTACAGTAATTCGTCGAACAAGTTCTTCTACGGTGTGTCGCATTTATTGTCCTATCTCGCTAAAGTTTTTCACTTTGTTAAATTTAATGTGAGACATAAACTTGTCACCAAATTGATGTCCACGGTGAGAGATAACAAAAATGTTATCGTCTGAGTTTAAGTTGTGTAGAGTATCGATTAGCATTTCAATACCAACGCCGTCCAGGGCACCATCTAAGGTCTCATCTAGGATAAGTAAGTTAGTTGATACTGAATTACGAAGCTTTGCTACGGCACGCCATGCGAGCATAATAGCAAGAGTAATACGAAGCTTTTCACCTTCCGAGAATGATGCATAAGAAAATGTATCACGGAAACGTGATTTAATTATTTCATTAAAGTTTTCATCTAATCTGAAGTCTACAAACAAATCGAAAGCATTCAAATACTTATTGATTAGTTTATTCATTACAGGAACATATTGTTTAATGATTTTAGTTTTGATACCACCATCTTTTAACATTGCTGCTGCCACACTAATAACTTCTTTCTCATTAAACAATTCAGTTTGACGAGCTTCAATTTCTTTAAGGTTATTACTGTATTCAAACAGTTTAGTCATGTCAACTGCTTCAGCTTCTTCCTCGGCTTTATCTAATTCATTTTTATATGAAATTAAAGCATTCTTTGCAACTTTAATTGTTGCACGTTGATCACCAATGCCAAGATTAATTTCACGCATATTATCTTCAAGTTTTGATATAGACTCGAGACGATCGTCATAAGTCTTTGCTTTAGCCGCAAGCTTTTCTAATCCTTCTTCTAATTCAACAACTTTTTCATCTTTTTCAACAATCATATTTGTTTTAAAAGAATGATCAATGCCTTGTTTACATGTCGGACAATCATCATGATCGTGGTAGAATGCAAGTTCTTTATGATAAGATCTGAGCTGAGATTCAATGTCACGTCTAAACGATTTAGCTTTTTCAGATTTTGCTTTCATTTCAGGTTTATCTTCAATGTCATCTAAAATAACATCTAAAATATCATTTTGAGTTTTCATAATACCTTTTGCTTTTTCAATAGCATCGATATGTACGGACATCTTTTCTTTGATCTTATCAACTTCTGCTTCTTTAATATCTTTGATAGAGTCGTTATGATCTTTCGCTGATTCAATTTTTGTTTCAATAAGATCTTGCTGATAAGAATTCTCGGTAATGTTTTCTTTATTACTTCGTGTCTTATCTTTTAATAACGTATTCATAGTACTAAATACTTGAATGTCAAGTAAGTCTTCAATGATTTCACGACGACCCAGCGCTGGTAATTCCATGAACGGAACATAAGTTGCTGAACCTAATATAACAATCTGTGTAAACGATTTATAGTTTAGTTTAAGAATGCTTTCTTCTAAGTATTGTTGATAGTCACGAGAAGCAGCATCTTGATCGATAAGTGTACCATTAAGACTGATTTCAAAAAAGTTAGGTTTGATACCACGTCTGACGATATATTCTTTTGTACCAATATTAAAATGTATTTCAGTAACAAGTTCTTTTTGGTTAATAGAATTAATTAATTGGTTCTTACTAATTTTACGAAAAGCTTTACCATACAGTGCAAACGTAATAGCATCAAGTAGTGTTGATTTACCACTGCCGTTTGATCCACTGATAAGTGTTGTTTTGCTTTTATCTAATAATATTTCAGTAAAAACATTGCCCGAAGACAATACGTTTTTATATCGTATCTTTTTGAAATTAATTTTCATTATATATTCTGCGCCTCAATATAAAGTTCATCAATGAGATTTTTAACTTGTACCTTATTTACTTTAGTTTCAAGTGCATCAATGTAATTGTGCAAAATCTCTTTGGTATCTTTTGTTTCGTCCATAACATCATCTAAGCCTTCGGACTCTAAACTGAGTGAATCCTCGATAGCTTTAACGTCCGCTGCTCCTGCATCTGATAACTTATTTAGGAATAAATCATAGATGTATGGATTGGTTCTGTTTTTAACAATAACTTTAATGAATGTATCTTTAAGATTACTTACATCTAAATGTGCAATATCTTCAATAGTCATATCCGCATCATCATATTCAATCTTAAAGAATACTGAATTTGGATTTAAGACACGCTCAAGTTCACGAGTTTCTGTATCTAATACATGAAATCCACGTTTACCCTGGTAGTCGGACCAAGTCATTTCATATGGTGCACCCAAATAAGATATATTATTATATGTTGATGGGTGATGGAAGTGACCAGAATAAACACCTTCAAAGTTTGTAAAGATATCTCTTGATAAACCATGATCACATAATTGACCTTTCAACATCTCAAAACCAGTAATAGAGAAATGGCCCATACACATATCAGCCGTTGATTCTCGAATACTGTCAAGCATTTCCTGGTGATTACTATTATTAATCCATGGTACCATTAAGAATTTGGTACTACCTAATTGAATTTCTTCACATTTATTTTCGTAAATATGGAAGTTATCATACTCACGCAATAACAAATCCATAGAATTTACTTCATTAGTATTTGTATAATATGTTGTATGATTACCTACGAGTGCATGATATTCGATACCACGTTTCTGAATTTGATCAAAGAAAAATCTTTTACTACGCTCCAAAGAAACATAGTTAATAAATTTACGACGATCAAATGTATCACCAAGGTCAAATATAACTTTGATGTCATGTTCATCTATATGTGGAAAGAATACTTCACTAAAAAATCGCTCTTGATGATCTAAAAATAATTTAGAATCACCACGAACGCCTAGATGCATATCTGTTACAATTGCAATTTTCAAGTTTTATCTCCGTCGGGGTTAGCTTCTGCTTCGGCAGCGGCTGCAAGTTTAGCGGCTTCCGTTTCTTTTTTCTTTGCTTTATCTTTAGCGATCTTGTCTTCAAAGTCTCGAACAAAATCATTCATATAATCAGCAGCTGTGTTTAAATGTATCTCAAGATTTTCACCCGTGTAAGTACCACCAGTAGAAATCATATGCTGAGATGATTTAAAACGAATATACATCTGCTTCTTTTCTTTTGCAATACGTCGTAGAAACGCATACCAAATAATTTGTGTAAAGTATGCAAACGGATTGCTTGACTTCTCAGAATCAAAGTTGTTAATATAGAGTAAACAATTTTCGATACCATCTGAAATCATATCTTCTTTATAAGAGTAACCAGAAAAATTAGGTTTGGTTGCCAAGCGTGTACCGATCTGATAGATACAAGTTCCTATATAGTCAGGTACTCTTGGACGTTCGTCACCAGCATCTTCAGCTTCTTGACAAGATTTCTTGTACAGAACCAAAGCTTCGAGGAAATCTTTGTTGTTTACGTAATTTTTTGTGGCTCTTTTTGCCATAGAATTACTCCTTAATGTAATGAATTAATATTAGTATAACGCAAGTCGGGTAGTTTGTACAGTCTTTTTTGATAATTTTTTTTTTTGAAAAAAGTGAAAATAAGTGTTTACAAGTGGAAAAATCTGTGTATAATAGGATTATGTCCTTTAGAATAATACCTTAGATGTCAACATTGTATATACGAAATGCAAACTCTTCGGTACCATAAATGTCAATTCGCTTCTTGAAATGCTGTAAAGTATAATTTTCAAAGCTGCCATGGGTCAAATCATCAGTAATATCATATAGAGTTGCCTTATCGGCGCCGTTACCCTTTCGAAGGGTACGGCCAATTGATTGCAATACTTTGATTTCAGATTTCGAACCAGAAGCAAATATTACATTATCAAGCTTCTTGAGGTTCACACCAGTTGAAAATACGCCATAAGATGCAAGAATATTGTGCTGCTTAATCGGATCATTTTCAATCATATGACGAATACGTTCACGCTCTTCACCTTTAGTAGCACCATATATAAAGTGTAACTGACGATCGTCTTTCTGTAAAAGCGGTTCTAAAATTTTACCATGCTTTTCAACAAGATCAAACAAAACCAAATTATTCTGTCCTTCGAGAGACCAAAGTAAATTACGAATAAACATATTACGTTTATGATGATTGACCAGGTATTCACGTTCAGCAGGATATCTTTTCTGTGCTTCTTTAATCTTTTTAAATTCTGTATAGAAGTTTTTACGAGCAGGTTTATCATGAGACAGTACAATAGCTTTAATATTAAAGTCTGCAACTGTACCCTGGTCAATAAGATCTTTTGTAGTTACATGTTTACGAACAGAACCAAAGCAACCTTCTAATACTAAACGATGTGTTTTAGATTCTTCTGATTTTAAAGTACCGGTAAACCCGTGTCTATAATAACATTGGCTAAGTGATTCCATAATCTTTTGAAGTGATTTAGCTTGGAAAGTATGTGCTTCGTCTCCGAGAACAACATTAAATTGATTAAACCAATCTTTCGGTTGTTTCATTAATGACTGCCAGGTAGATACAACGACAGGTTTGTCTGTATTCTTTTCAGCACCACCTTGAATTTTATGTATCATATTTCCATCAAAACCGTATTCAACAAAGTCACCAGCCATCTGATGTACTAATGAAATAGTAGGAACAATAATTAATGTTCTGTGTTCATAGGCTTGTGCATAGTGCTGCATAATCAAATAAATGATTAATGATTTACCAGACGAAGTAGGCGATAAAGAAAGCGAACGGCCATCTTTAATTGCATCTACAATATAACTATTCTGATAATCTCGTAATTTAAATGGTACTTTAAGTTCTGCAGCTAATTCATGCCCATAATCTTCAGGCACAGTTTCACCGTTCATTAAATGATCTGGAGCATCTAATTGATAACCACGTTCTTCGCAGAATTTTCTAAGTCGAGGAAATAAGCCAACGTATAAAACAGGTTTAAGCGGCTGATACAATCTTATTGTACCGTCCCACATTCTATTCTTATATGCTGGGCTGAATTGATAACCCTGAGGTTTGAATGAGAAGTATTCAGATAATTCCATGCGAACGCCGCTATCACCTGTTACTACCAGGTGCACTGCATTCTTTTGTTCTACATTTAATATATCGGGCATAATCTCACCTATTCATTATCAATCATATGATACTATTTATTAGTATTCACCATGTTGAAATTTGAGCACATCAATCATACTTTTGATAATAAAGTTACGGCTGTGTATAGTTTTAATAATGTCTTCGAGAAAGTTTGCACGTGCCGAATGATAATCAATCTTAAGGCTTATACGTATAACATCTTTATCTGCCTGAATATATTTGTCCAGGTCAGCACGAAGTATTTTTCTTTGGTTTGGTTTCCAGCCTAGCTCACGTAAATCTTCTTCAGCCATAGAACCATCAAGCCACTCTCGTTTATTCAACTCAAGTTCTTTGTAATCATATTTCAGCTTCTTTACTTTTAAAGCTTCTTTATAATACATGGTGTAATATTTGTTATGAAGTTCCGGAATCTGTCTGGAAGCAGCAGCTAAGTTTGATTCATCAATTTTACAATCAACGGACCATATCTCGCTGATATCATCAGTGTGACTAATCATAATATACCTTTATCAATTAATTTTCTTACATCATTATTATAACATGTAAGGTAGGTTTTGTAAACCTAAAGTTGTCTGAACTGCATGTTGTTATAACGGAATGAGACTGTAATAACTGGATATTGAACATCAGTAGACGTAACATCTAATTGTACACCGCCTAGTGCTGTGGGAAATGCATCTGTGAAAACAAATTCTAAATTTGCATTTCTGGTACTGTTCTCTACTATAATAGTAATATCAGAACGCTCGCCTGCTTTGGTTTTCTTTATATCAAACCGTTGCTTAGATTCTTCAGGTGTTCCCAGGCCTTCCATCCATCTCAGGATTTCTTGATAGTTGTTCATGTTTTCATCTGCAATAAATGAAAGATCCAAGTCTGCATAATCAATACGATCACCTGTTTCGTATAGTTGGTGCAGCGGACTTACTTGTGGTGCAGGAGTCATCGACAATCCAGGGATAGCAACATTCTGTGTAAAGAATTCTACGTTTGGTAAACGTTCAATAACAATCTTGAATGAGATTGGTGACAAATAATTTGTGATAGCCATTTGGTTTCCTATTTACAATAATCTGTTTGTATGTTACTATTTATAAATAAACTTCTAATGAGATTTGAATACCAAATCCATAAAAATTATCAAAAAATAAAAAAAGTAGTTTACAAGATGTCAAAGTTATGGCATTATGTATGAATAAATCAATCCTGTGGAGAATTATATTGAGTGAACAATTTAGAATATTGACAGCCCGTCAGCACGTTCGAGAACGTATTGGTATGTATATGGGGTCATCATCTCAAGAAAAAATCGAAAGATTTGTATTGGGTAAGTGGACAACTGCATCATATGTTCCAGCGTTATCTAAAATGGTTGATGAAATACTTGACAATTCAATTGATGAAGCAATCCGAACCAAGTTCAAGTTTGCTAATAAGATTGATGTATCCGTTAAGAACGGTGTTATTGTTGTAAGAGACAATGGTCGAGGCATTCCACAAGACGAAATTTATGATGAAGTATCTGGTGATAACATTCTCCGACCAGTTGCGGCTTGGACGCGTGTTAATGCAGGCACAAGTTTTGATGATGAACGAGTTACTATTGGTACCAACGGTGTTGGATCGGCAGCAACAAATTTCTTATCTGCTAAATTCGTGGGACGAACATGGCAGAATGGTAATAGAGTTGAAGTACGATGCAAAGATGGTGGCGAAATAACTCAGTCCGGAATTAAAATATCTGAAATTGATGATAATAGTAGTGGTACCGAAGTATCTTTTGTACCAGATTATAGTCTTTTCGAAGTCGATAGTCTTGATGATTTAGATACAATCGCACTTATTGAAGATCGAATGATTAGCCTTCAAATGGCTTTTCCTGAAATTGCATTCTCTTTTAATAGACGACGCATTAAAGTAAACGATCTGAAAAAGTATGCCAAACTATTTGTTGGTGATGATGGTAATTTTGTTTTAGATAAGACGGAAAATCTTTCGTTTTTCTATGCACCATCTGAAGACGGCTTTAGATCAAATTCATTTGTGAACGGTGTTAACACGCGGCAAGGCGGTACTTATGTTGACTTCTTAACTAATGGTGTGCTTGAAGAACTCGGCACAATGATTAAACGTAAACATAAAATTGAAGTTGCTAAATCAACTATAAAGAATGGACTTACGTTTGTAATGTTTGCACGAAACTTTGTTAATCCAAAATTTGATAGTCAAACAAAAGAACGTTTAACAAACCCTATGACAAATGTGAGAGATCACTCAGTTGAATCAGGTTCGAAAGAATTTGCTTTTATTGCTCGTAAGATTATGTCAATGGAAAGTATTATCGAACCAATCATTGAAGCACAGTTAGCTAAAAAGATTGCAGCAGATAAACGTGCAGCAAATGCAGCTCAAAAGAAACTTCGTAAAGTTAAAGTTGCAAAACATATCTCGGCGAATAAAGATGATGCTACATTAAAGATTGTTGAAGGTGATTCAGCGATGGGTTTCTTGCTTAAAGTAAGAGATGCAAATAAAGTTGGTGCTTATCCATTACGAGGTGTTATTCAAAACACATGGGATATGAAACCAGCCGATGTTCTTAAGAATAAAGAATTATCAGAATTAATTTCAGTATTAGGTTTAGATATTACTAATCCAAATAGTGTTGATGATATGGCATATAAATATATCGCGACACTAACTGATGCTGACCATGATGGTATTGGTCACATTAGTCCGTTACTGATTGCATTCTTCTATAAATTCTGGCCACGTCTTCTTACTGAAAAGAAAGTAAAGATCACACGTACACCTATAATGATTTCAACTAAAGGTAAAGACGTTAAGTGGTTTTATACTTATGAAGAAGTATCAGAATTTAAACAAAACAATAATGGATGGAAACACCGTTATATAAAAGGTTTAGGATCACTCCAGGAAACGGAGTATGATCAAATTATTAATAAACCCGTATATGATACTGTAACAGTTGACGATGCAAAAACTTTTGAAATGATGTTTGGAAAAAATAGCCAACTTCGTAAAGACTATATGATGGCATAAGGAAAGGAATTCCAATGAAAGAACAAATGATTAGCGCACTACGAGAACATGCTTTAGGGCATATCTCTAAGCATAAAATGAATGTGGAAGTATATTTAAATAATCCCGCAGGCATTGGTGAACACCCAGATGTATTTGAAGCCGTTGAAGGAGAAATCCTCGAGATGGCAAAATATCAAGATGTAATTGACATGCTTGACAAGTATTGGGGAGATACTGATTGGGGCCCGACAATTTAATAAAAATAAAGGTATACAAAACCCAATTCTTATGTTAGAATATAACTTGTATTAATTAAGGAACATTTATACAATGAGTTTAGACGCATTTATGACTGAAGAAACCCCTAAGACCTTTCCAGGTGATTATCCTATAAGTAAGGTAGCATCTAATGAATGGAAGTCCTTCGCTATGTATACGGTAGAATCTCGTGCGATTCCCAACATGGTTGATGGACTTAAACCCGTTCAGCGCTTCTACTTGTATTCATCTATAATTAACTCGAAGCGAGACTTTAAGAAAGTTTCAGCAGTTGCGGGTATTATAAGTGATTACGGATATAATCACGGAGAGGCGTCAGCAGCCGGAGCGGGGCAACTTATGGCCGCAACGTGGAATAACAACATCTGTTTAGTCGAGGGCCGTGGTTCCTTTGGTACCCGACTAATTCAAGAAGCAGGTGCAGCACGTTATGTATATACTCGATTAAGTGAAAACTTCGAGAAATATATCCGCGACATAGACCTCGCTCCGGCACACGAAGATCCAGAACATGAACCTCCCTCGTTTTATGTACCTGTGTTACCGTTAGTATTAGCCAACGGAACAAAAGGTATTGCTACTGGATTTGCAACTAATATCTTACCACGAAGCATCGCCTCATTAAAGTCTTCTGTGCTTGAATACTTAACAACTGGTGATATTCAAAATCGTCTTGCAATTTCATTTCCAGAGTTTTCTGGTCGTGTTGAATATGATCCTGAAATGGATCGTCATATAGTTTATGGCACATATTCGAAAGCAAGTAAAACGGTTTTAAAGATTACCGAAGTGCCTTACGGTTTTGACCGTGAAAGCTATGTTAAAGTTCTTGATAAGCTCGAGGAAGACGGCGATATCGTTTCATACGATGATCTTTGTGATAAGTCTGGTTTTTGTTTTGAAGTTAAATTAAAGCAAACTGGTAGTTCATCTTGGACCAATGAAAAAGTTATTCGTAAGTTTAAACTAAGTAAACCTTTAAGTGAAAACCTTACTGTAATTGATTTCGATGGTAAACTTCGAGAGTATGATGATGAGCGGCAACTCATTAAAGATTTTGTTAACTACAGAATTAGTATTCTATCACGTCGTATTGAACTTCGTAAAGAAGAAGCTAACGAAAATTCTCGTTGGTTAAATGTTAAAATGCAATTCATTCAAGCTATACTTAATGATAAGATTGTATTTAAAGATCGTAAGAAAGCTGAAGTATCTGCTCAAATTCTTGAACATACTTCTGCACTAAATAATGATATTGATCGTTTATTGCGTATTAATATTATGAGTTTAACTAATGAGATGGTTAAAGAACTATCAAAAGAAATTGCCTTGACCGAAAACGAATTTATATTTTGGAGTAAAGAAACTCCGCAAAATCAATTCAAATTAGATGTTGAAGGTGTTTAATGGCTTATGAATCCTACGAGGCTTTTATTAGTCGTAGATATAAAGAAGAAGATGAAAAGGAAGGTCGAGATATGTTGAGTTGGTTTAAAAAGAAAAAAAAGAACATTGAGTTTGATTTGGATTTCGACTTAGATGTCGTACCACCAGGATTTATTCCAGAAGATACTGATTTCCAGGAATTAACAATCAATGAATCATTCGAAGTTATTTTAGAACGGTTAGATACTATTCAAAATAAAATTGATCTGTTACTAGATAGACACAAATGAAAATTGAAGTCACTGAACTTGACGAAACTCTAACAGAAAACTTTGTTAGATTTTGCTGCGATCATATGGGTATTGAACCAGAGCTTATTACTATCGAAGGGTGGAATGAGCCATTCAAAGATAATGCTTTAGGTTTATGTTATGAAATTGATTTTAAAGAAGATTACCTTATTATGGTACAAACTAAGGAACGTAATACAACAGAGATATATGATACAATTGCACATGAATTAATACATGTTAAGCAGTTTATGATAGATAATCTCAGCGAAAATCTGTGCAAAGAACATAGGCCAGTGTATGATAAACGTTGGTATGAAATTGAAGCAAAAGAAAAAAGTTTCAATTTAGTGCAAAAATATGTTGACAATTTGTACAATACGGTGTAATATAAGTTATAGGAGAAAATAATATGAAAAAGTTACTATTGACTACTGCATTAATTATATCTGCTAATGCGGCATTTGCGGACGAATATAAAACAAAAGTTTATGATGTTTTTAAAAACGAACGTGTTCAAACACCTCGAGTTGTTACTGGTTGCCATATAGTAGATGTACCAATCTACGGTGAACGTACACATAACGGTACTGCAGCTGAAGCTATTACTGGCGGTGTTATCGGTGGAGCTATCGGAAATCAATTCGGTAAAGGTAGCGGCAACGACGTCATGACTATTCTTGGTGTTATACTAGGTGCAAATTCTGCGGATAGAAAAGAAACTTATATTGAAGGTTATCGCAAAGAAGAACGTTGCAGCGAAGATGTTGTTTATGAAGAAAAGATTGTAAAAACATATCGCCATTCAATCGTTGAATTTTATCGTGATGGTAAAAAGCATGAGTTGAGATTTCAGAAATGATGGATATAATTACTATGAATATTATATTCTGGCCTATATGGACATTTATTTCGTATATGCCAGTTGTAATAATGGATTATATGATCAATAAAGATTTGTCTCCTTAGCTCAGTGGATAGAGCAATTGCCTTCTAAGCAATAGGTCTCAGGTTCGAATCCTGAAGGGGACGCCAATGGAACGTAGCATAATGGTAATGCATCGCTTTTTGGTAGCGCAGAGTATAGGTTCGAGTCCTATCGTTCCAGCCAAATTAATAAGGGTGTAGTGAAATGGCATCACGACGGATTCCAAATCCGTAAGTCTGAGTTCGATTCTTAGCACCTTTGCCAATTTTTAACAAAGAAAGATATATTATGACAAATAAAGAAATACGATTTGATGATGCTGACTTAGCAATGGAATTAAAAGTTATTAGTAGGCTAGCTAAAAGTGTTGGAATGACAACCGCTGAATTTATGCGAAGTGAAGCACAAAAGCAACTTGCAGATGAATTTAAAGTAAGGAAGTAATATCATGAAATATTATCTTTTAGAACCAAGTTATAAAAAATCTATTTTAGAGTTTGATACATTTCGTCGACCGATGAATGAAGTCACTCAAAATATTGAAGATAAAGACAAGTGGGTATACCTCGAGAAAGAAATGGGTTCTCGTTGGGGGCAATGGATGATTACTGTTCCTGAAACCGACGAAGAAATTAATGATTGGCTTGAGAATTCAAACTATGAAACCATTGAGGATTTTAAATCTGATTATGGTTATGATGATTTAAACGGTTCAGAACTTATGCATAAAGTGCTGGTACCACTTACAGACGATGAATTTGTTGACATTGATGATACATTTTGTGAGTTTGTAGAATCTTATGATGTGTGCTGGGAAGACTGGAACGTACGAGCGTTTGATACAGATCTTGGTGATACTAGTGAAATGATTGATGAAATTGTTGATGCATACGGTGAAGAGTACGAAGACGGAGTAGAAAATCTAGGTTGGGAATATGTTGGATCAAATACAGAAATGACATGTCCGCCTAAAATAATTGAATGTGATAAGGATGGAAAACCACTATGAATACGACTAATGAAATTGTAACAGTAGTTGCAGCAACAGGTGAATATGTAGGGCGACTTGCAAAAATTGATGAAACAGGTATTGTTTTAATAAACCCTCGAATGATTACATTTGAAGGTGAGAACATGGGCTTTGCTCGAGGTATCGCAATGACAGGTGAGGTTGACCCAACAGAGGCAACTATACTTTCACCAATAATGATGACACCGACTGCAGAAGTTGTTTCTAAAGCATGGCAAGAACATACATCAGGCCTTATCTTATAAGATGTGGGTTTTGGTATTCATATACTTTTATGAGGCTACACCATATGTGGAAACATATGATACCTATACTTCAATGTCTGAATGCTTTGAAGGCAGAGATGCCTTAGCATCAGATGTTGGAAAAGGTGATGGGTACTTTAAAAAAGGACAGCAAGCTGTTTGTATAAACTTTACGAACTAGGAGCTCGTCGTATTGATAATACGCTGCTAACAGGATAAGGTTCAATATTAACTTTATCACTTTGATTACCACCAATGATATTATAGAAGGATTTACCGTTAACAACTGTACTACTTACATAAAAACCAACATGGCCCTGCCAAGGTTCACCTCGTTCAAATACAACGATGTCTCCTTTGCGGGGCTCTTTTGTTTCTAAACCATATTTTAGGAAGCTACGAGCAAGCATCGGATTTCCAGATACTGTACTAGATGCCGGAAGGTTTTCATCAAGTAATACACGATTAACAAAAGCTGCACACCATTCTGTATAGACAGGATCGATGCGCAATAATTGAATAAGAAATTCTCTATCTTTATTCTCGCTCAACCCGTAATACTTATAAGCCTTATGTGCTAAAGTTTGCGGAACTTTTATAGTTGGTTTAAATTGTTCTTGTGCAAAGCAACCTGACAGGAAACTAATCAACGTTAAGGGGAATAGATAGCGCATAAAATAATACCTTATACCAGGAGGAAAATATGTTAAAAAAACTATGGAGAATTTGGGCGAAGAGCCTAGGCGGAAAAGTGGGAGAGACTGATGCACAAGCCAATACTATCGCTGTTATACGGACAATATGGTGGCTTGCGCACATGTTTACTTGTTTTATGATTTGCGTTCACAACGCAACAAAGTTAGGGTGGATTGGTTAAGATTTCTCTTTATTAAAAATACGATCGTATTCTTCACCGTTATAACAACCACCCCTAAATAATGTACCGTCCGGAGTTCCAAATCCGAATTCGTATTTCTCGTTCACAACGTCTGAGTTCGCAATTCTGTTTACAAAAATGCGGCATTCGTTGTGATCAGCAAATGTTCTATCACTCATTTCCGGTCCTTTAATTAAAGACGGATTGTAAATATTCATTGTGAACCAAACGAGGACTACGAGGTTTTGCATTTACTCGGATTTCCAAATAGTCCAAGCACCCCATGCGATTGCAACGCCTGCTGCAATTTTAGCTAATGGTGCCATGAATAAAATCATAAGACCAAGAGCTATTAATGCTCCGCCGTCCCATGTTGTTCTTTCTTTAAGTCTGTTTTTAATCCAATTCATTTTTTTCTCCTTAAAATTTTTGTCATAGTATTTGAAGCCGTATGAATAAAAAATCTGGGTGCAAAAGCATGTACTAATAATGTAGGTACCAGCAACTGTAAAAGTATTGCTGATTTTAGTGCGTACATCATATGCTCAAGACCACTTTCATTAACTTCTTCCAGGTGTAATTTACACTTCTTACTTAACATTATTTTTTCACTTTCTTTTGCTTAATAATCTTATTACCTTGGTTAGATTCTAGTACGCGAATTCTTAATTCTAAATCATCTATTTTCTTTGTTACTTTCGGATATCGTTTACGCCAGGCTTCAGGATCATCTTGTAAGAATTCCCAACCTAACTTATCTATAAGCATGTCCATAAAGTTATCAAACTTTGACATTGCCCATAAAGCCATCTTTGTATTTCTAAACCAAGCTAAAAATCCAGCACCTACAATAGAACCGGCAATAGCAGTATAAATCCAAAGAGTATCTCCGAACATTGCGTTTAATGTATCAATCATTCTGCTTTACTCCAATACAAATGGTATACATAACGATCCATTCCATGATCCTTAGCACCGTCAAGAATGCCAGATCTCCAGCCTCTCCACTTATCTTTAATCATTTGCCAGGTTGTCATTTTACGAATGTTTCCATAAAAATTAATATATTGCAATTTGCCGTGATGCTTATATCCCATTAACCATAATGGTACTTTAGTTACAATATCATTATTGTTTACAAACCTGAAGTGTGGTGTAGTAATTGCTTTAACAAATTTACGTGTACCTGTTCGAGGTGATCCAAATGTTGTAAGCTGCGATACTGTTGTATATTCTTCTAAACGAGATGTTGCAATAGTCGCCATTGCTGCACCCAATGAATGTCCAGTAACATATAATTCTTTTTTCATATGTGTTTTATGGTGCTTAGCAACTGCTCCCCATACTTTATCACATTCGCCTCTGAATCCTGAATGAACTAAACCATGAGTCATTGCTCCGCGAGGAATCGCATTTAAGTCAGCTAACAAATCCGAAAGCTCATCTGGTTCTGTACCACGAAATGCTAATACATATACTTCTTTATTCCAGAAAGCATGGCATTGTGCACCGTCTTCTTCAAAAAACTTATGTCCAGTAAATCCAAATTCTTTTTTATGAGCCTTAGCTTCCTTACTATCCATATATGCAATCTGTGCAAGCTGGGCCATTGTGGCTGCTCGTGCATCAGCAGTTGAAAATTTTTGATATGACATTGCTACTCCTTGTTTATGTTATTAGTTATTTATCCGGATTCAATCGTTTATCCATTATAGGACCAACATTTTCCCAATAGAGTTCGCTTCTATAAGATAAACCTTGTCCACCCCATAATACTATTCCAACTAGAATTATAAAAATAATTACTTTCATTTAATTAGCCAATGGGTTATCTAATGCACGCTGCAATTTATTTGTCAATGTATCTTCAAGCGCTTTAATATCTCTTTCAACTCTACTTAACATATCTGCAATATCACGATCAACCTTTGCTTCTAAATCCGTCATACGACCATCGTTAGAATCTCTTAGGTTGTTTGCTTTCTCATCGTAATCATTTTGTAAACCATCTCTTTTGTTTTCAAAACGTTCTTCCGCATTTTGAACTATCTTGCGAGTGTCTGCTTCGTTATCTCTTACAAGCTTTTCAACTCTTCGTACTTGTGCATCTAAACTATTCATTTGATCTCGCACATCAACTTTGCTTTCTCGATTACGCTTTTCCGCATCATCTAATTGTTTTTGAATTGCAATAAGTTGTATACTAATTTCTTTATTAACATTTGCAAGTGAGGCTTCGATTTCTTTATTTCTTGTTTCGATAACATCAACATCAATGTTTTGCACAATCTCTTTCATTCCCATATAATCATCATATACCTGGAATGCACCGTACAGTCCACCGACGATTGAACTAAGTAATGCAAACAGCATACCAATAGTTGTTGGTGTCATTGTAATACCAAACAATTTCATTTTAGTATTTTTTAAATTTTCTACTTCGGATTCGAAATTTTCGATACCTTCGCCTAAATCTTTATCTGCCATGTTAATCCTTAATTTTCAAATGCTGAATCTGTATTTTCGTTTAGTTTTCTTAATTGCTCTAGCTCTGCTTGGAGCTTTAAAACTTCTAATCTTTTCTTTCTTAATTCAAGTTGATATAATGAATTACAGTTAATGCGTTCTTTTGGTTTGTCTAACGGTATAGTAATTCTTGCATAAACACCGACATCTTTTGAAGAGTCACCGCTGCCACTACTAAATGGACTTGCATAATTATCAATAACACCCGTTACACCAAACTCTAAATTTGTTGCACCGCCAATAGAGTTTTTACAATCTAATTCGCCGGTACGAATACTATCTTGTCCATAATTACCACCCATGCCAGGTAAAGATAATGCTAACGAACTTCCGTCAGCTGCAACTGTTCCTGGACTAAACATTATAATCAACAGGCTTATCATAATATATCTCATTGTATTTCCGCCTCTTGTTTGACCTTCGAACAGATACGACTTGAAATAGCTGTTCGCTTTTTACTATCTTTCTTTATTTTTGATTTAGAACAAATGTAAGTTACAATATATTGATCTTGATCTCTTATATAGATATCAAATGATACAGAACTTAGATACGGTACTTTGTGTACCTTATAGCTTGAAACAAACGGTAAAGCTTTCCAGTCTGCTGTAAACACACCAATTTCATAATATTCTACATCTGCTCTTTTATTAAAAACAGTCATAGTAATCTTCTGCAGCCCGTCCATAAACGATGGTTCAACTTTAGGATAAGTCGGTACCATCTCATGCGAAGAAGCTGCAGAGGATATTATTAGTAGCATCATTGCTATAACGAATACCAATTGTTTTTTCATAATCTTAATCACCTTTATTATCGAGCTCCAGTTATGGACAACCGCCTAACCTTCTACACATTGGGCTAGAACCACTGCTGCTATGTGAACTACTGCTCCCACCATTTCATTGAGCGATACATTCCGCTTCTACGATGGCTGTATAATTACCACCAGGGAAAGCTTTATTGCCGCCCATAACTGCTATTGAACTTGTTTCAAACCAAGTTGATCCTGTTGCAGTTAAGTCGTAACGATCCATCATTCCAATTTCAACTTTACCTGTTTCATAAGAACCCATGCCAGACGCATCTGATACTGATTTAACAGTTGTGTCACCTGTCCAAGTTACCACATCAGGTAAGTTTGGAGATGATGAAAATGAGGACGGAGCTGTTATTTGTGCATAGTATGCATCAGCTAATGATACGTCTATACGAATTACTGATTTCTCACCACCGCTTGCAGCGGCTGTTGTTAGTGTATATGCATTTGGGTTTCCGAAAGTACCTGCGGAATCTGTTTGAATAATACAACGTGACTGAACGGTTCCGTTTATAGGTGTCTCATTTGCATATGTACCCGATGCAATTAAAGAAGACAAACATATCAACGCCAACCCTTTATGTAAATTTTTAACCATTTTTGTTTCTCCTAGTTATTTTTTATTATATTGCATCTCAACCATCTGTTGATGTAACAGTTGTTGTGCAAATCCATTACGTAAACCACTTTTATTATCTGCCATTTGTGGACTAACAAGAGTAACTGTTTCCTTGTATGTGCCGCCAGGTATAGCTTTTTGTGTATAGGTATTTAAATCAATGTTCTGTGCATCTTTCAACATAGACGCCGTAAGTGCTTGTGCAAATAACGCTGCGCGTCCGGCTTCAAAAAATGCTTCTTCTAATCTTTCTTCTCGATCTTTATCTTCTTCTGCTTCTTGTTCTGCTAACTCTTCTTCAGTTAACATTTCTTCGTCACTATAATCATCTTCACTTGGATTCCATTCTTCTTGAGAACTATCACCCTCTGCAATTGCATCATAAATTTCATAATCAATATCCGGCATTACCGGAACTGGTATTTTATAGTCAGGACAATTAGGGTCATACTGTGGATCGTAACACGGTTCAACCTTATATGTATAAACTACATTTCCGTCATATACAGAACCGGGTCCAACGACCTCAATTCCACCATCACCAAAAATTTCTCGATGCAAACGACCAAGAGGTAATACTTTATCAATCTGTGTTCCTGATATTGAACCAGGAAGCCAATCATCTGTTTCTCTAAATACATAACCAGTGCCTGCAGCATTCTCGTTATATATTGTAACTGAAACAGAATCATCTATATTTTTATTAATCTTATAGGAATAAATTATATTATCTATGAATACACCAGGTACATTTTTCGGTAATATATCGCCCATAGACCATCGTAAAGCTTGGTCTGCTACGGCATTTCCGGTGTAGCCGTAATACGGTACAATACTTTTGGGTTCCTCAGAGTAACAAAAGGAAGGCCAAAATCCCAGCACCAACAGCAGGAGCAGCTTTTTCTGCATCTATATTTCCCATAAGTTTAAGTTCTTTTTTCGTTTCTTCTACGTGAGATTCCCAACCAAGTTTAGCAGCCTCTCCTATCTGTCCATCGTACGGACAGGGAGTTCCCGCCTCCATCATTGCGTCAAAAATTTCCGGATTACCACACATCAGTGAAACCGCGGCGACCTTCATTCCCATATCATAGAGGACCTTCGCATTCTTTAGGCGCTTACAATTTTCTTCAGTATATGTTCCACCAGCAGAAAACCCTAGGATTTGTGTTTGTACAGAAGCTGATGCTCCAATAGTACACAAGTCACTATTATTGCCCGCACTAAATTGTGGTGCAATTGCTGATGGCGGGGGTTGCTTGATTGTAGTAGTCATCGTCCCAGATGACGTAACATTACTGTCAGTATCGGATCTTGTGCAGACATAACCTTCAGGGCAAACAACTGTTTCTTGTGCAGCTGCCAATCCTGCTATACTACAAAAAATTAATATAAGTAAGTATTTGATTGAGGACATCATAATTTCTCCAAAAGTACATTCATAGTATTCATCTCAACTATTTATAAATATAGGATAGTCACAAAACTTATTTTAGAAGGAAATAACTATGTATGAATATAGAGCACAGATTAATAGAGTAGTAGACGGCGATACGGTTGACTGCGATATTGAATTAGGATTCGGTGTTGTGCTAGCCGATGAAAGAGTAAGAATTATGGGTATCGATACACCTGAATCACGTACAAGTAATAGTGTAGAAAAGCTATTTGGCAAAGCTGCTAAAGCAAGACTAGGCGAATTGCTAGGCAAAACCTGTGTGCTTAAAACACAGATTGCTAAAAATGGTGAAGATATGAAGGGTAAATTTGGTCGAATTTTAGGCGATTTCGTAGCAGAAGATGGACGTATGGTTACTGTTGTTATGGAAGATGAAGGGCATTGTGTACCGTATTATGGCGGAAGTAAAGAAGAAACACAAGCACAACACATGACAAATAGGACTAGATTGTTATCCGAAGGTATTGTTTCTCAAGCAGATTATGATAAAGCTATGAAAAAAGAAGAGAAAAAAGCACTAAAAGAAGCAAAAAAAGCAAAATAATTGTTTACAACCTCCTTTAGTTAGGGTATAATGTATATACATTAACGAGAGGTTTGACTTATATGTCATATGTATATGGTAACAATGTACGAGTAACTGGTGGACATGCGAAAGAGCGAGAGATTGCTGAAGCTGCGGTTTACTGGTGTATCAAAAAGCTTTTACCAAAAGTAAGAACACTTGATATTGATTTAAAGATATCAAATTGTGATGCATATGGTTACTGTTTACAAACAGATGATCATAAAAGTTTCGAAATCGAAGTTAACACGGGTATGAGAATATACGATTTTATTAGCACGATCTGTCATGAGATGGTTCATGTTAAACAATTCTATAGAAAACAGCTTTGTGTTGACTCTCGTAAGTGGAAGAGTAAGATTATTTCTAAGAATGTTGATTATGAAGATCAGCCTTGGGAAAAAGAAGCATTTAAAGCTGAAGGTTTACTCGCATTAGAGTGCTTTCAAGAAATAGATGTTAATTTGCACAGATAAAGTGAACAAAGTTGTTTACAATTTATAAATATGTGTTATAATATTAATATAAGAGGAAAACAATGGTAGATTTAGTTACACCGGCGTCTGATTTAACTACGTTAAATCTAGAACAAATTAATTGGTTAATTGATGAGGCTGGTTCTGAATTAACCGCACTTTCTGTTAACTTCTTAGAAGTAAATGCTTCTGATGAAGCACACTATAAAATAACATATTTCTCAGTCCCACAAGACGGGAATGTTGAAGACAGCGTATTCGTTGATTTTGATTTGCAGGGTGATCCTCGATTACAAATCAATGAAATAGAAGCAGGCGACATGTGGTTACGTCGTACTGAAGAAGAAATCGCTGCCGACAACGAGGAATAAAGAATTCTCTGCAGCTAAGAATTTCCTTAAGCAGAGCGGAATATATGGATTAGGCTGTTATTCGTATTTTTTCGTAACCTAGGTAACGGTCTATAACTGCATTGGGCGTCGGTGCAGAAAGAAATAATGCTAGCGAATTAAGCTTGCTAAAAGCATAGGGCGTCCCAAATTCGGAAACGGGTATTAGAGTTTAATGACTAATATTGGTTTTTGAAAAGCCTGACTGCCAATGTACAAGGTTTTGTGAGGTGGGTATGAACATCTGGTACCGAAGGAAACCCAGGCGTTTGCTACAGACGAGAAAGTAGCTAAGGGGAGGGGCACTGCAGAAAGTCCCTCCCACGAAAACTATATTAAGCTGCGTTATAAATGTCACGAATATGAAATAAAATTAAAAATAATTAAAATAAGTGTTTACAATCCAGTACGAATGTACTATATTAATATTATAAATTAATGGAGATAACATGAAATTAGTTAAAGTTCAGAAAGAAATGCTTAAAGCATCTTTAGAAGTGTTTGACACACAAGGTAAGAATGTAAAACCTATTACAATTCATTCCGGTGGACGTCTAACTGAAAAAGATAACTACAGTGCTTCGTATACCAAATACACAAATAAGATGGAAGATCTTATTGATTTAGGTTTACTTGTCGCATCTGAAACTTCTGGACGTGGACGCAGTAATTTTGCGTTCATCAACTTGGCTCGCATTGACGAGATCAGAGAATTGGCAGGAACAGCCTAGAAGCGGTGTAACACACAGTCTAAAGTTCGTAGAGAAGTTCAGAGTAAAAGAGGGTAGCCTTAGGGTTTACCCTCTTTTTTTATTTAAGACTTGTTTTTGATTGCATCTGCACCAAAAAATGCAGCAACAAGAGCGGAAATCGCAATAAAGTATGTCGGAGCAATGTCTCCTACAATACCAGCAGCTTCATCTAAGCCTAAAAATGATGTTAACACGATTGCAAATGGGTATAGTAACATACCAAATAAAGCAAACCATGTCATTTTACGCATAGCATCACGTTGTGCATCTGCATCTTCCATTTCTTTACGCTTAAATTCTAAGTGCATTGCCATTTCTTCGGCTGAAATGTGTCCGTCACCGTTAGCATCCATGCCTTCAACTGCATCGGCGTCGATTGTTTTCTTTGCCATTTGTATTCTCCTAATTATAATATGAAATTATTTAAACATAACAAAGATTGATCAATGTAATATTTATAAATAAGATTAACACAATAAGCTAATAGTCAAGGAGACGAAGATGGCGATTAAACTAAGCGGTAACAATATTGTTACAAACGCATACGAACTTCAAAACATTGCATCGGTTGACATTACAACACAAGGCGCTATAAATGACGCTATTGTAACTCAATCAAATGTTCTTATAATTTATGATTCAGCCGATAATATTGTTCGTACATTATACTGCGCTGAAGATACATCATAAGGGAGTATAACTATGGCAGTTCGTACGCCCCTTTATATCATACAAGGTGATAACCCTAACGGTCCAGTACAAAATGATTTTGCTCTTCACGAATATGCAGCTGATTTTTATGCTGATATTTTGTCGTATTCAAGTTATGTACACGCCCAAGATCCAGCAGTTCAAATTGAAATTGGTGGAAGTAACGGAACATTGCTTCCGAACCAGGCATTTACAGATACTTATTATATCGCAGGTGCATCTAATACACGTGTTGATAGATATTCGACAGAAGCTGAAACAGCTAATATATCAATGGTTACTGATACATATTCTCGTATACGGGAAGTGAGATGGACCGGTGGCTTGCCATCAAGTGATACTAATAACTTACAGTATCCGTTATATCTTGATACAAGTAAAACACCTCCACAATTAAGAACAATGAATCTTAATGATTTTATTGATACATTTGCTTTACCGTCTTTAGATCAATTTATAAATGGCGACCCGGAGCAAAAAGGTGGTTTGTATTTTATGACAACCTCTGCAAGTCCTACAAATGCTACATTAGCCTCATCAACACCTGCTGCGGTTAATAGTGTTTCAAATTTAGCTGCATATTCTGCAGGTGGTATTGGTGAAACTTTAAAGCAAACAACAGACACTAATTATTATATTGCAAAAACTGATTATGCTTTTGATGATGATTATTTTGAACCTATTGAAGAAAACTTACCATTGTATGTGGATTCTGGTAGTGAAGATATTAAACAACATACACCTACATCCTGGGCAGCATTGCTTGGACCATTTTTAAAATATTATCTTGCGGGTGGATCAGCAGCACACAGAATATCATATAATGTAGATGGAGCAGACGGTAGTGCTGCAGGTACGGCTTATTTTGACAGTCGTCGAACACCAACCGGCACCGGATATAATACAAGATTTGTGAATGCTAATGACTATCGTGCACAAGAATTTCCAACTGGTACGGAGTCAACAGTTTCAGGATCACAAAAACAATTTAAAATGCATATTGGCCCAGCAACTGGTACCACGTATGATGCTACATTAGATAATGCAAATTTTGCAGGTTCAGCGTTTAGCAGTGGCCTCGGTAGCACTTGTAGTGTTCAGCTTACTTGGAATGCTGCAGGTACAGTAGGAATTTCCGGAAGCGGTAATCCTATGAATGGTTCAGATTCATTCAGCTGGCTTTTAGCTGGTGGTACGGCTTCTGACTATGAAGTAAGCTTTACTTATAACGTAGTAACAACCGGATCCGGCAGTACAACAGGTTCTTACACAACTACATCATCAAACACATCCATTCCATCAAGTGCTACATGGTACACGTGTAATGCTGAATACAGATGGAAAATTAACGATGCTGGTAATTCACCATCAGAATCATCAATGAACGGTATTTTAGCAATACGAGAAGCATCATCTGGTACAGTAATTGATACACTTGCGGTTAGCATGTCTGCAAATCAAAGTCCATAGGAGATAATATATTATGATTGAATTTAGTAATAAAATTGTTAGCGTTACTTACACTGACGAAGAATACACAATGATTAAAGTTTTATATGATAGTGATGGTACATTATGTCCATATCATTTGATGGTAGATCCAAACGACCCGGCATATCAAGCATTAGAAGATGAAGGTTGGACACAAGAAAAAATCATTGTGCAAACCGCAGAATGGAAACGTGCACAATCCGAAGCATGGAACATCGAAGTAAATACTGCTGCGCAAGAGATAGCAAAAGAAATGCTTGGCATGCCGGCGTTACAAAATGAAATGAAACAAACTGAATCAAAACTTATTAGTTTAGACAAAGAAGTTAAAGTTAAAACTGGTAAAGTTGATAATGTTTACTTTGATCACCTATGGGATATTAACGAAAATAAAGACGAGCTGTTTAAGTTTAAGCTATGGGCATTAGAATTAGATATGGTTAAAAATTCTGATAAAGCTATTAAGTCAAGCATTCGTAAAGCAACCCGTATTTCACAAGGCATATCGATACTAGAAAATCTTATTTAAATGCCTTATAATCTTAGCACGCTTTCTTTAAATGCGTGGGTTGATCTAAGCACATATTGTAATGCAGGTTGCCCTCAATGTCATCGAACCAATCCTAATGGATTAGATAAAGTGGACTGGCTGCCGCTGGTTCAATGGTCTCTCGAAGAATTTCAAAATACATTTAGCATAGAAGACATGCGCCTCATTAACAGAATTGAAATCTGTGGTACATGGGGCGATCCTTTTATGGCAAAAGATATATACAAAATACTTAAGTATATACTTGACAACTCGCTATGTCATATTCAAATTAATACTAACGGTGGTATGCGAGACGATGAGTTTTGGTGGAATGTTGGATTATTAGATGGACATAGACTTCAAGTTATATTTGATGTCGAAGGTATTAATCAGGAAATGCATGCAAACTATCGACGCAAGGTAGATCTCGAAAAACTTAAATCTCATATTCAATGTTTTACTGCAGCGGGTGGCCGGGCTATGGCTCATGTAATTGCTTTTAAACATAATGAAGAATACCTTTACGATATCCTAAACATGTGTTATAATGAATTAGGAGTATCAAGTAGTGTAGTACAACCTTCGAATAGATTTCATTCAGGCTCATCAGAAAAGTTTATAGATGAAAACGGTAATGAAGCTTTATTAGAAGAAGTAACAATAAAAGATCATGCTTTATTTAATAAGAATATTGCACCACTACGAGATCATAATTGGAAAAAGAAGAATGATATTAAACGTGGGTTAGAACGTGAAAAACAAAAATAATATAAAATGCAGATGGATGGAAATGAATAAGTTTCTAATCAATCCTGATAAACAAGTATACCCTTGCTGCTATCTCGGCAATCAAGGATATAAGTTTAAAGTTCATGATTGGTATAATGATCCCGAAATAATAGCACGGGAGCCGTCTGATGTTACCCACCCAATAATGCTTGACTATAATAAAAATAGAGATGCTTTAAATTTAGAAAACAATACTATACAAGAAGTTTTAAATCATGAGTGGTACACAAAAACATTACCTGAATCCTGGGATAGCGATGAGCCACATAGATTATGTACGCTTATGTGCAGCGGGAATTTAAATGACTAACTACGGTGAATCTTCACCTTGTAATGCACCATTCAATAATATGTATATCACATTACAAGGCAACGTCGCTCCCTGCTGGAAGCTGCCAGGCTTTTGTGATAAGTGGAGTAAAGACCGATCGCTTATGGATATATGGCGGGGTGAGCACTTTCAAAAGTATAGAGATGCTTTAAAACAAAATAAGTTTTTAAACCGATGTAAAGAATGCAAAAAAGATATTGATAATAATGTCTGGCCGTTAGCAATGGCGTATCAAGAGTTTCCTGTAAACGATATGCCTTCAATGATGGAAATTGAATTAAGTAATCAATGCAATCTTGAATGTATTATGTGCAACGGTAATCTCAGCAGCGGTATTCGTAAGAACAGAGATAAGCTTCCACCGCTACCACAAATATTTGATAATACGTTTCTAAATCAAATGAGGGAATTCATTCCGCATTTAGTAGAGCTCAGGGTAAACGGCGGCGAACCATTTGCACAGAAGATCTTATTAGATTTATTAGATATAGTTGCTGAAATTAATCCTGGGTTGCGGGTAAACATTGCAACAAATGGTACAGTATATAATAAACGTGTTCAAGGTATTTTAGATAAATGTAATATACATTTGAATATTAGTATTGATAGCTTGCAAGAAAAACGCTATGAAGAAATACGAGTCAATGGTTCGTTTAAAACATTGATGAAGTATTTTGAAATATTTAAAGAGTACTGCCATACAAATGAAAGAAACCTTTCTATTATGGTTAACCCAATGAATATGAACTGGGACGAAATGATAGACTTTGTAAGGTTTACAGAATTACATAATACAAGTTTATGGTATAACACAATTTTATATCCTACGCATACAACGATTAAGCATTTACCTTATAAAGAAATTAAGCATATATTAGAAACATTAAAAGAACAATTACCTTCAGTTTCTGATTTTAACAATGCGCATACGGCTCGTAACTTAATTGAGCAAATTGAAAACTGGTGTTTAGATGCTATAGATGAAACACCTATTAAAATATACGATGAATTCGGAAGGCAACAAAATGACTGATAATATTATTTTTGTAAAGCACGGAGACAAATATAGTGCTGAGCATGTGAATAGACTAAGAGATCAATTACGTGAATTTTATCCGATGGCCCAATACTTCTGTTATACCGATGATCCTACCGGTGTTGAAATAGAAAAGATTCCGTGCTTTAAAAAGCCGTCACTTAAATACTGGTGGAATAAACTTGCTATGTTTAGTAGTGCTTTTCCTGTTGAAGGTAAGTGTCTTTATTTTGATTTAGATATGGATATTAAAGAAGACCCGTCGGCGTTTATTACCTGGGACGGATTAACTATCATACAAGACTACTGGAAAGACGATTTATATATGGCACCGCATGCTTATGATGTCCACATAAATAGCTCTGTGATTACCTGGATAGCTGGTGAACAAAATCATGTTTGGAACCACTTTATGACAAATAAAGATTACTTCATGCGTAAGTATCCAGGCATTGATAGATTTTTAGTTCATGAGAAAATACCACACAATACTTTTGAACATGGTTTAGTAAACAGTGTAGCCAACCCATACCCGGGTCCTGCACCAATTGATATGTATAATGGATTAAAATATGACGTACAAAGAAACAATCTATAAAAATGCTTTAGATGAAATAAACAATATCTACGAAGAATCAAAATATAATTCTAAAGTAGATTTATTTCGCAGCCAAGATTTAATCACCTCAACTAATTCCGCACAAATGTCATCTAAAGAATGGCTTGTCGAAACACTCATACCTTTTATTTCAGACTTTAAATATCTTAATGTTGATCTCACGGATATTCTTGTTATGGGATCGTGGTATGGTTTAACAGGTATGATTTTACGGCAGCATATTAATAATGATATAAAAATATGGAATATAGATTCAGATCCTGATGCTGCACGCTATTGTAACTCGCTGCAAAGAAACAATTCAGACTTTGATAATAACGTTCCTATAACAGATGATGCTATGGAATATTACTTTGACAGGACTAATACGTTTCAACTTATTATTAATACAAGCTGCGAACATATGGAACAAGAAGATTTGCAAATGGTTTTAAATTCTAAACCTGCAAATACTATGGCTTGTTTTCAAAGTAACAACTATCATAAGGAAGCTGAGCATATCAATACACACGATAGCTTAGATTCTTTTGTTAAATCATTAAACCTTGCAAGCGTATATTATAAAGGTTCTATGGAGCCCAGCGCAGACTTTACAAGATACATGGTGATAGGCGTATGAGAAGAATTATATTTACAACATATGATGATTTAGGAATAGATGATTATTCGCAAAATCAAATAAAAGAATATCATGATAGATTGATTGCAAACAAAAAAGAATATGCTGAGAGCATATCCGTGGAGTTTAAATATTTCCATAACACGATGGATCATATTGAGTTTGGTGATAATGATTTAGACTTTGCAAAAGCTAATTTATATAAGCATTATGTAATGGCTGATCTTGCTCGGGAATACGATGAAATAATGTATGTAGATATGGATATCATATTTAATACGAAGTTAAACGTATTTGATGAATTAGATTTAAGCAAAGGTATTCATATTAAAGATGAAGATGATAAAATTTTAAATAAAGATATACAAAAAGTTTTATTTAAATCCGTCGGTAAACGAAGTCATACAATGAAATATCATATCACGAAAGATTTATTAGGTGGCCAGGATAATCATGTAATGAATACGGGACTTATGATTGGTAAGGCCGAGCACATCAGACAGATTAAATATTACAATCGTATGTGGAGTACTATTATAAAAATAGAAGAGCTTAAAGAAAACAATCTTAAAGCTGATATGTCACATTTAAGAATGTCTTATTATGCTAATAACGAAAGTATCTTTTCTTATATTATGGAAGAATATAATGTGCCGTATGTATTAATGGACAAGAGCTGGCATCACATTGTTAATGAAACTGAATCTCGATATAATTTAGATGAAAGTCATATCATACATTTCGTTAATAAAAAGTTTAATACATTCTTTCAAGATAAAACAAAAGCAATTTTTTCTATATACATTGAAATACCTGATAATAGATTAGATAACCCACGTGGTCCCAGCGATGATCCAGTAAATAAAAGTAAACGTACAAAAGAACGCTTTACTCAGTTTACAAAACCGCTTTTTTTAAATCATAGAGCATATGCAGAATTTTGTAATGCAAAATATATTTGTTTTCAACGAGACTTACAATATGAAACATTCCGGTCTCAGTATCCTTTGCTATCAGAGTACGATGTTATTAATTTATATAAAGTGCATCTCTTAGAAGAGCTAACTGAAATATATGATTTAGTTTTATATGTTGATCATGATGTTGTGTTCAATAAAAACGTTGATGCTTTTAATTATTTAAAGGCGGAATCTTATCTATGCTGTGATACATCATCTGGATTAGAAGTAGGAGTTTATTTAAACTCACGAGATTACTTTACAAATTATGATAAAGACTTTCGTAATCCACAAGCTAAGTATTGGAACACCCATGCTCTTTTACAAGAAGAAGATATTGACGGTGATAATGAAGTTTTCAATACTGGTATTATGATGGCAAGCAAAAAAGTAATGGATCAACTTAATTACTTTGATGATATAGATAGCCTTATAGATACAATGTCTGAATTAAAAGAATCTTCGATGTATCCGCCGGCAGTGCAAGCATCATTTGGTTATGATAACGAAACCATAATGTCTTATAGAGTTAAAACAAATAACGTAAGCGTTGATCCGTTAGATTTAAAATGGCATTATAAACATGATTATAATTCTCTTAAATCATATGATATAACATCAGAAGAATTTGAGCGGCAAAAGATTCGTTATCAACAAAAAGTTAAACATGAAAATATTGTAATGACTCATTTTATATCTAAAAACTTTTCTTTGTTTTTTAATAAATAGTAGCGTAACCGTTGATTAAGGTATTTGTATTATGTCAGTTTTATATTTCTATGTGTTTTATTGGGTTGTATCCTTTCTAGGATTTACGATAGGCTTTCACCGAGTCGCATCTCACAAATCAATAACTCTACACCCAATTTTAGAGGCGGCTGTGCTTTATATTGGAGTTGTGGCATCTTCACTTTCACCGTTGGCTTGGGCTGGTATGCATAGAATGCATCACGCTTATTCAGATACAGAACAAGACCCGCACAGTCCTCAGTATAAAAAATGGTATCAAATACTATTCTCAACATATCGAGTGCAGAAAATACCGAGAAAATTTGTACGAGACTTATACAAAAATCCAAGGGTGCTATTCTTTCATAAATATAGATACATTGTTTTAATTCTTACATATGTATTTACATTCTTAATTAATCCTATAATAACTTTATGGCTTGTACTTCTTTTGCCATCTTCATTTATATTCTTTGGACTTATTAACTTAGCAGGACATGATGAAAACGGCCCAGTCAATAGATGGTGGGTTAATCTGTTTGCACCGTTTGAAGGAAACCATGAGGATCATCATGGACCGAAATAGCGATACACGCTGGGTGAAGATGAATTTTGATGTACCTGTTGATGCGATAGAAAAAGAATATGAATCAGTAAAAGAATCTTTAGTTATTCATAGACCAGAAGATGGCCATAAAGATTGGTGTGCTATGACTTTATATGGTACTGCTTCTGATAATACAAATAGCCATTGGGAATACGGTCGCAAATCTAAAAAAGATGTTACTGAAATAGGAAAGCAGTGTCCTGCTACTATGGATTTTGTAATGTCATTACCTTATGCTCGCATTGATGATGTGAGATACTTAGTTATAAAGCCAGGCGGGTATATTGCTGAACATGTTGATGTACCAGAACATAACTGGCTTGATCCTCTTAATATATCTATTACATATCCCGAGGGTTCAAAGTTTATTCACGACGGGGAAGAAATACCTTATGCACCAGGCGGCGCATTTGTTTTAAATATACATTATGCACACTCAGTACAGAATGAATCAAATCAAGATAGATTACATTTATTAATTCATGGCAAAAAGAAAAAAGAGTTTTGGAATGATATTGAGAAATTCAAACTGTAAAGTTATTACATTCTTACCAGAAGATCGCCCTGATATTTTAAGGACATTGCATGCTGCTCAATATAATCATATAAACTATGATACAATATCTTGGTTTGATTTTGATTGCATATCAGTGTTACAAGACGGTGATGATATAGTTGGCTTTAGTTCTATATGGCATAGAGAAGAACATTATGAAAAAGGTGAAGTAAGAATACTTAACCGGTACTGGGAAGATAATAGTTTAAGACGAGGTGGTCGAGACTTAGCCAGGTCTCATATACTTACAATGGTTTCTGATCAATTAAAGTATGCAAAAGAACTTGGATATACAAAAGCTTTTATAAGTCGAGAAAAGAATCCTCGAGTTTTCAAAGAACTAATAAATAAAATAGCTATTGGTACAAACACTGAATGGCATATACACGATAAACGAGTACCTGTCTGTGAAGGAGATGGCTGCTTACAATTTAAAGGATATACAAAATTATGAAAAAGCGTCATGAGTTACCACCATTTAAAAAACTAGATGTGCAGTTTGACGTACAACGCTTGATAGAAGAAGTGCGCAATATGCCTACGCAGCAAGATGATTTAAAAGAAAAAGGTTGTTATGGTGTAGAAGTTGGAAGTAAAGCACCTAAGCTGCAAAAAGCATTTGGCCTTAAGTTTAATACAATAGAAGATGCGTATCAATTCTTACAAGATAATGATGTAGAAGAATCTGAGTTTAGAAAAGGTTTAGGCGATAAACGAATGGCCTGGGATTTTAGAAATTATGTAAAGCCGTTTGAAGATTATATTGTGAAAGATGATGATGGTAAGTATGAGGTTAGTGGATCTCCTTACAAACAGATTGCTTTGACAGAATATAATCCAGAAATGGAAGATAGAATATATGAAAAGAAGATACCTAAATCTCGATTAGATGAAAGACATTATAATAAAATAAAGGACTGGGTTAAAGGCTCATACTTAGAAGAAGTTATAACATCTTTTAAATCAGAAACTTCGAGAGCTCGTATTGCTATTATGGACCCTGGTGCATTTGTTGCGGAACACATTGATTATAATACGGATTATTCAATTCGGTATCATATTCCTATTACAACAAATAAAGATTGTGGTTTTTATTGTGTGGTTGACGGTGAAAAAGTATATCAAGAAATGGAACCAGGTTCTTGCTGGTTTTTAAATCAAGGGCTACGACACAGTGCCTGGAATAAAGGTGACACAGTACGTTCGCATATTATTGTATCTGTATTAGGCCAGGAAGATTTAGATGATTAAACACTGGCACAACGATTCATTTATAGAAACAGATTATAAGGTAGATCCTGAATTTTGGACTTCTTATTTTACTGGTGAATGGCAAGATAGTAATAAATTATATTCGGAATATGTAAGTGATGCAACGGGTGGTAAAGAAATGAATAAGTTCTTTGTTCAAGAAATTCATAACTTTGATAGACCGCTTTTAAAGCTGATTAAAAATATATGGAATGCATTTGATATTAGACCTAAAGAGTTTCGTTGTAACTTCTTTAAAGTATTAGAAGGCGGTGAGCTGCCTATACATGTTGATGTAAAAAGTGAATGCTCAATATTAATACCAGTAACAGAGAATACGGGTGAATTATATGTGGAACTCGGGGCTCATCGAGATTCAATTGTATATGATTCGCTTACAGTTTTAAACACAAAGAAACCTCACGGTGTAGAATCACCAACAAAGGAAAGGATAGTTTTTCATATGGGCATCCACGATACTAAATTCGGAGACTTAAAATGATTAACAGATTAAATTTACCATCATTAACATTACCAAACCCTATTCATAATGCATTAGAAATTTCTTATGACAGTTCAGTTATTAATTATACTGCATGGACACTTGCAAATGAAACATATACTTTAATAGCAAGTCATGTGCTTGCCGAGATTTTAGATAATTCACATCTACGTTATCAAGAATCAGACGCAACTAAAAATGATCGGATCTTTACAACAGAATCACGTTGGAGAATTCTATACATCATTGATCCTGCTGGAACAATATTGCATGCACATGATGCAGATGATAACGTTACATCTTCTATTCCTGTAGAAGCTGGCGAGTGGTATCTTATTGACTCACACATCAAGAATTCTGTTTCAGAAGTTGCAGGTACACAAACAGCAATAACAATTAATCACCCTAATGATTTTTCAGATACAGAGCAAGCATGGATCAACAATCTTATTTCAGAGTAATTGATAAGATAGATCTTGATAAAATAAAACAAGAGCTTTCTACAATAGATCGAAATGAAACATATGCTTTGCAAGGTGTGGCGGCGGAAGATGATCCTCGTAAGTATATTATACCTGCAACAAATTCAACTAATGCATGGGAAAGAGCTCCTCATGTAACCGCCGATCAATTGATAAATTTTCATTTTGATATACCGTATACAAATTCATTATTAACAAAATATAATGTAGGCTATGCTCGAGTCATGATGCTGCATGGTAAAGATTGTTATACATATCATAAGGATAAAACAAAGCGGATTCATATTCCGATTGAAACAAACGAAAATAACTTTTTTGTAATGGAAGATACAGTATTTCGGTTACCGGCAGATGGTAGCGTGTATGAAGTTGATACGACTCATATTCATACATTTGTAAATGCTTCGATATCGAGGAGAACACACATTGTCGCAACAATACTTTAAATATGATGTAAGAAAATACTTTGAACAATACACAACGTTCGAACAATATTCTGTACTTGACTTTGGTTGCAATCATGGTAACTTTGTCAGATATAAATCACACTCTGATTATACGGGCGTTGATATTAATAAAGCTATTATAGAACAAAACAAACAACAATATCCTGGTGCTAACTGGCGTTATTATAATGGTTATAATAAGATGTATAATCCAAAGGGTACAGAAGAGTTTGTATTAGATAGGGATTATGATAAGGCTGTATTGTTTTCAGTTATTACTCATATGACAAAAGATGAAGCCGTCGAGATTATAAGAAAATTAAAAGAACGTGTTGAAACAGTATATGTCACTTTCTTTTCTCATACTAATCAACAAGCTTTAAATAATATATGTAGATATAGAAAGCTAACCATGCCAGACTGGAGTAATATTTCAAATTCAAGTGTATTTTATTTTGAACCAGACGAATATATTTGGTCATTTTATGATGATGCATTTGCTGAGAAAACTTTTGGTGGTAAAGTACATGACACTAAATTTAGCTCGGCTACATTAATGGGAATGCAAAAATGCTTAATAATATAACTCATTATAATCTACCAGAGTTTTTAACTACGGCGCAGCATACACATTTTTTAATGACTGCAAAGAATTTAAACGATAATGAGTGGACACAATATTTAACTTCAACAGGAAGAGCAGATGGGTTTTCATATTATGATTTAAAAACAACGTTTGCTGATAGAAATGTTTACTTACTTAAAATGAAACCAAACGATTCTATTGATTGGCATACTGATAGTAAAAAGCGAGTGACGGCATTAACATATCCGTTATCAGAACAATATGCACCATGCCAATTTAAAGATAATGAAAAGACTTCTGGCCCTGCATTTTTAAATACAACACAAGAGCATGCGGTGTTTAATAACTCGCATACGAGATATAGCCTTAACATATCATTTACAGAAAATATAAATGAGTGTATAAGACTATTCGAAAGGTTAAAAGAATATGAATTTAAAACATCTTAACTTTAGAATAGATAAGCCTAAATTTCGAATGATTGCAAACAGCTGGAAATGGAAAGGCGAGTATTATCAATGGAAGCGTTTCGAACAAGAAGATAAATGGTTTCAAACATATCCGACTCAGGGCGAAGATGATTCTATAACCGAAGTCGAACATATGCTTGGTATTCATATATTTGAAACAAAACCTCGGTTCTATTGGCTTGAAGAAAACTCTGACATACCTATGCACTACGACGAGGATAATGTAACATCAATACAGATTAATTTGATGGAGCAAACACCTATCATAGGTATTGAGGGTGTGGGCGATGTTCCATACGAAGCAATGATAATTAATAATGGGAAGATTCAACATTGGGTGGATCCAGTACCATACGAGCGTTTACAATTAAAATTTGTAATGCGTGAATCATACGAACAAGTATTAAGGGTAATACCTGATGCCCTCCTATAAAACTGACCGACCATTTTCAGATGATGAGCTACGTGTTATGGATGTTATTCATAATCCAAATACAACTTTGTTTAAAGATCAATATGAACCGTCATATGCAATACCAGATTTTATATCTGAAAAAGAAAGATTAGAATTATTAAAAGCTTGGGATAATAACTTCGATGCAATAGGTGAGATTATTAACGGTCACATTTATAGAATAACATACCCAATGCTTATTAAAGAAATATCAGATATCATAAGACCAAAGATATATAAAGAATTTGGCGATGATACAATATTATATTCAGATATAGCTGGTGATGATCCTATGAGCGTAGGAGATCAGATGTTTAAAGCCGTGCAGCCATATGGCTTGCATACGGACGCTGTAACTCACCTCGATGGATATAGACCATATAAAGATATTATTATTCCATTGCTTATTGATGGTCCTGGTACGTACGTTACATTTAATCAAAGGTATCGAGGACATGCAACTATGTTTATGAAGGGAAGAAGCATTGCATCTTTTGCTAACTATCATAATGTAATTAAGAATACAAACTATTCATATTATGGTGTAGAAGATATTGATATCAGCAATAGAGACATATATAAATTAAAAGAAATAATGCCTGCTCATATTCCGTTATCAGTGTATGATGGTTTAAGTATTGAACATATATTTCCATGGGAGCATGGCAATGCTATTGTACAAGACACCTCTGTCCTGCATGCACCGACGGAATTCAAAGGTTCTAAAATAGGTTTAACATTACATCTTATGAAAAAAGACGACAGTTATAAAAATAGCATCTCAGGACATTACACACCCTGGAGTCCATACACCAAACCAATAATTAAAATATAATGAAATACGCAATAGGTGATTTCTTAAATCGAGGAGATCCGTTATTAACTAATTCTCAAATGGTTAATATGGATATTACAAATAAATGTACATTAGCTTGCGCTGCATGTTCTCGTGTTACTATATGGAATAATAAACCACCAGGTGGACCAATAAGCTTAGAAGACTTTAACAAGTATGTTTACAAGTTTGATAGTTTTGAATTTTGTGGCCAGGTATCAGATCCGACAATGCACCCTGATTTAAAAGGATTACTTTCATCAGTAATAAAAAATAATAAACATGCTCGTGTCCATACGGCAGCATCTCATCGACCAGTAAAATGGTATAAAGAATTATTTGAAGCAACCTCGGGTAATAATATAATTTGGTTATTTGGTATTGATGGTTTACCAGAGGAATCACATAATTATAGAGTTAGACAAGATGGTGTGAAAGTATTTAATATGATGAAATTAGCAACTGAATATTTTCCACCAACAAAAATTATATGGAAGTATATAGTATTTAAATATAACGAAGATCATATCGAGGAATGCAAACAAATGGCAAACGAACTTGGCGTTGTTTTTAATGTGGTTCTATCTCGCAGATTTCCAAATCAAAGCTTTAAACCTAGCCCTGAATTTGTAAGTAAACGGTTCATGGAAAACTCTTATTTTTGGCCAAGCAAATGATATTTAAACCTGATTGTCTTATACGCGAAAATGAAGATGGCTCTCGAAAAAAACGAGAAGGCTTTGCACATACTGCAACAGGATATCTAATACCTTGTTGTTTACTAGATACAAATCCTGATGATCCGCTTTATAAAGACTTAATGAAAGAAGAACTTAAAGTAAGTAATAACAAAGACATCTATGATATCCTTTTATCAGATGAATGGGAAACCTTTGCAGAAGCCGTTGTTAAAGGTGCAAACGAAGGTATAGAACATGCACCAATCTCATGTCAACGAATTTGTGGTAGAAAAAAGTGAAAAAAACTTGATTTAATTTCATTTTAGGGGTTTACATCCCTATTCAAACGTGCTAATATGATTATAAGAAATAAAAATATTAGGATTTAAATATGAAAAATGTATATCAAGTAGACAGTAATCACGATGGTCCGTTAGGGATTTATTCATCAAAGAAAAAAGCTATGGCAGCAGCTATTGCATATGTTCAAGCAAGTGGTCAAGATCACTACGATATTATTGATACTGGCTGGAGTACTATAACTTCAGTTGCTAATGATGATAACTCAGCAGACGTAATTCAATGGAGAGTAAAATAATGCAATTATTTACAAACGTATATTTCACACGAGAGCAAATTGCTCAATGGTTTATTGGTGCTCACAAAGGTAAAGACCTTACCTATGAGGAAGAGACCTTAATCATTCGTTCGTTTCTTGAAAACACTTCAGATCAAAAAATTCTTTCAACATCTGAAGATTATATCGAAGGTATTTTAGATATAGTTTACAATGATATATCAAAACCTAGATTTGATGGTCTATTATGAAGAATGAACTAGCGGACGTAGTCCTTGTTTTAGTCGGTGCAGCTATTGCGTGTGGTATTATTATCGCACTTGACGCATTAAAACAATTAATTTGATTTAATTTCATTTTAGGGGTTTACATTACTGTTCAACTCCGACATAATAATATTAATAAATGAAAATAACGGAGAATAAATTATGAAATTTGCAGTTTATCAAATAACACTAGATCGTCAAATCGTAGATGCGGTTAATTCAGGTAAAAAAGTTCCTGCATATTCAGCTAAAATGGCTATGAACATGGATTTTCGTAGTGAAAGAATTGCTGAACATGCTTCTAAAGCTTTTGACAATGGATATTACACACACGTTTGTAACATCGAAGCTAAAGATTTAAATGATGTTTTCCACGTTGGCAATATTGGTCCTGAAAGTTCAATCGAAAGACTAAACCGTATGTCTTCTATCTCAATCGGTGATGTCATTGTTGATGAAACCGGTTCAATGTCAGTTGTTGCAGCAAACGGTTTTATTGCTTTTGCACATAAACCAGCATTAGCTGCTTAAAAAAATTAAAAATAATTGATTAAGGGGGTTTACAGCCCCCTTTTTTTATGATATAATACCATTATCAATATTATAGGAGAATTTAATGTTTCAAAGACCTGGAAAAACATACAGTGCATCCGCTTCTGATGATATGTCAGATATGAAGTTGCGTAATTTCTTTAAAACTTGTGCTCAAGTCTTGAAAGATGATGAAAGTGATGAAGGTGCTTTTTACTTCAATCAAATTGTTGATCACATCAATGAAGGTAAATCTTTACCAACGGATCGTGCGTCAATCACAAGAATGCTCGGAATGTAAGTGACATTATTATCACTTAATAAAAAATATTTAAATAAGGGGTATACTTGTCCCTTGTTTTGCGTTATAATATACGAACTATTAATCAAGAGGAATAAAATATGAGAAAAACATCTTATGATCCAACTAAAAATGAAATCGTTGTTGCAAACATTGGTCGTAAACTAATGGAAATTGCTGCAGGTACCTTTATGAAAGGTATGGATGACGAAGGTATTGCTCGTATTAATCGTATGAGTTCTTTCGGCGATACATTAACTCGTTTTGGTGCTCCGTTCGGTCCTAAAAACTTAGAAGAAGTTTTGAAAGTATCACGTTGTACTAAGGAAGAAGCATCTGAATTCATGCATCTTGGCCATGTTAATGTCAGATAAACATAAATTGCTTGCTTATTTTGATGAAGTCACAATCTATAAAGGTTGGGCTCTTGTAAATGAGTTGTATCCGGATTCTGAGGGCTTCAACAAGAATGGTTGGCAATGGGGAGAAGTGTTTAATGACGAGTTCATCGTAAACGAACAATGGTTAGAAGGATTGAGCAGCAATTCATATGCTCCTTTCGAAGAGGCCTACGATGTATTCTGTGCAAATGTAGATGAGAAATTGAATGATTAAACACATTATAAACGGTGTTGGGTTTACAAAAACCGTTGACGCTATTGAATATCGAGACCATTTAGATGCAAACTATATCAAAGTAGTATGGGTAAAGCTATGACTTTTAAGCCATTGTTGAACCCATATGAAATGCTTGAACTTGGCATCTTTGATGGTAAATATTACTTACCAACTAATAAAGACTTTGATCGTACACCAACTATCAATGAGAAAAACTTATTCGCAAAAAATGTATCACTACCTTTAAGTGAATGGCAAACTCGTGGTTGGATTACGCCTGAGGATCCGATGGGTTGGTTTCAGTGGTATCTTCGTTATTATCAAGGACGTCGTATTCCTGAATTAGATGAACATCAAATTAAACGACACAATTCATTTTGTGCACGTCATGGTTCTCAAATAGCTAATAACGGTAATGGCGATATTTCAAAACGTATTCGTCAACGACAATCCGTCTTGCATTGGGGTGGAGATCCCATTCCTGACATTATGCTTACCCGTGATGAAAAAATCACATTCTTAAAAAACTTACTTCCGAATGAAATAAATTTATTTACATTTGGATAAAATCGTAGTATACTTGTATCTATATAATTTGTAAAGGAACTTAAATGAAAAATAATAGATATTCAACTTCTTACTATGCAACTGTAGATATGGTTGATGGTAAAGTTGCACCACACGATCAAGCCGTTCTTGACGGAATTAAAATGGTTGTGTATCTTCATAACGCTGCTCATGAAAAGCACACTGCTGATCAAAAGAGAGTTAAACTTCAAGGACGTGGTCCACGTGCTCATGATGGTAAAAAGTATAACATGACTTTACCATTAAAATATGCACAACGTGCTGACATCTACGTGTATGAGCGTCGATAATGCAACGTGAAATATTGGACTCGCTTGAGAAAATGCCTTTGGACCAAGCTCGTGAAGTAGCAACTGATATGTTGAATACACCTAAACCAGGTGGTAAACAACCTACTTTAAAACAAAAAATTGTGGTTAACCGCTTATTGTATGATGTGTCAGTTGCACGTACAAGTCAAGAAGTCATGCGAATTATGTGGCAAGTATATATGTCAAGTTCAGGTTTCGGAATTTCTGATTCCGCCTGGAAGAAACATTATAACAATGTCTGATACTTTTGTGAAAGTGCCTGACACTGAAAAAATGAAAAAACTTCGAGAAGCTTTATTTGAAGCTGAACTTGAGTATGCCATTATGTCTTCACATGATGATAAGATGGTAACTGTTAATATATGGGTTGGTGAAGACTAGCCGTAACATATATATCACGTATATTTTTTAATGGCCATTTGTATTTACATTTGGCCATTTTGTATTATATATAATAGTACGTAAACGATGAAACAAAATAAAATCGGATCGGACGTGGGGGCAGTACCCACCTGCTCCACCATAAACATATCTAATGGCCCTGATCAGTCAGCTCGATGACTTGGTACTAAGTTGTGCACAAACGGCGTACAAAGGTGTATTCCTGGTTTATAAACCTAAGTTAGGTATGTTTTTGATGGGGCAGAACAAGGATCGACGGACGGCGTAGTTGAGTGGAGTTTACCGGATGATCGCGTTATAGATCAAAACTTATAATTGCAAATACAAATTATAAACCATCTGGATTAGCCTTAGCGGCATAATCGCGGGGAGTTGGCCACTTACTTAGCAACAGAAAAGTGGCATTTTTATTTTAACTATACAAGGAAAAAGGTAACATGGGAAAATTCTTATTGACAACAGCTCTAACTTTAGTAGCTGGCGCAGCGGTTGCGCAAGAAGTAACCGAAGCACCAGTCGCGTTAACTGGTAAAATTGAAACAGTAATTGCAGAAGGAGCTGGCGGAGATTGGGGTGCAACATCATCTTTTGATCTTGGCGTGTCTGCAGGTGCAGGCCTTGCATTCGGTACTATGTCATTTGTTGTAGATGCAGCAAACGATTTAGTTTTAGATGAATATTCAGTTGGTACACAAATCGGTGGAACTGAACTATCATTTGGCGATCAAGGTAATATCTGGATTGATACAGAAAACGGTGCAACAATTGCAGAAGCAAAAATGGCAGACGAAAGCATTCAAGCAACTTTGTTGGGTGTATCGATTGCAGCTGGTTTGAACATGAGCGATCTAACAGATCTTCAAAATGTACAAGCTGGTTATGGCATTCCACTAGGAATTGCTAACATTAATGCAGTAGCTGATTATAACTTTAACAGCGAAGCATGGATTGTAGCAGGTCGTGCAGATACTGATGGTATGTTGGAAAATGTACGTATCGGTGGTGCAGTATCTTATGGTTCAGCATCAGAAGTGCTAGGCTTTGAAGCTGATGCAACAGTTGGTGTTCTAACCGGTTATATCGGTGGCGATACAAATGATGCGATGCAAAACGTAGGTGTTAACTCTGCAATGGAAGTTGCTGGTTTAGATATTGAATCAAAAGTGAACTACAACTTCACTAGCGAAGAATTCACACCTTCAGTGGGACTAAGCTTTAACTTCTAAAATTAATTACTTTTACTAAGGAGACTTTAATGATTAAATGGATTTCGACTTCATACAATAATTGGTTAACTAAGAAAGAGGCAGAGGTACCAAAATACCTAAGCGGAATTAAATAAGATTAAATTGAGGGGCTTCGGCTCCTCTTTTTTGTTGTATAAATATATTTACCCAGGCGAACAACCTATCAGGTATTATTATTAACAAAGGATATATTATGAGCAACAAACTAAAAGAACTTACATGGGCACACCATCAATCGGCTGAGCGCAGAATATTTGCTAAAGAATTAATTTCTGGCAATATTGATCCTGCAATCTATCATAAATTTTTATGCTGCCAGGTATTGTGTTATGGTCCATTAGAACGTTTAACAATTATACCACCACAATTAAATAAAATTCACCGTGCTGGACGTATGTTCCAGGATATTCGCGAACTCGAAGAAGTTTTTGGATTTGAACCGCCGGATGTATATCCTGTTTCAGTAGATAAGTATATTGGACACATCGAAGCCCTGGCAGATGCAGATGACAATGATGCACTATTAGCTCATATGTATGTAAGACATTTCGGTGAATTACATGGTGGACAAATTATTAAAAAGAAAACACCTGGCTCAGGATTAATGTATGAGTTTGAAGGTGACACAAAAATTCTCATTGAAGAATTTAGAACACTTCTCAATGACGACATGGCCGACGAGGCTAAAAAATGCTTTGACTTTGCATCACAATTATTTGATGAATTATCAAAAGAAATGGTTGACAAAACGGACAAAGCATGATAATATAATAGTATCTTTAAACAATTTAATATAAGGAGCATCCTAATGCAAGGATCAGAAGCAAATTCACTTGATGACGACACACCAATCTTAGAAAAAGATATGGGTAGAAAAGAACGAATGGCTAGAAGCGAACATGCAAGAGGACGGCGCAGAAGCGTTAAAAATGTTATTGAAACTCGTATTGCAAATGCATGGGCAAAAGCTCGTCGAGCAAGGAAAAATAAGTAATGGAACTTTGGTCCAGACTAAACGATTATGCACAAAACTTAACTGATAAGTTTGATAAGCATTTTGATCGATTTGATAATGAAAAATATACAGATGATCTTAAGTTTAAAGACTGGGAAGATACATTCTGGCGATCAGAGCGTATATCAAAAGCGCATTTAAAAACAATTGTACCTGCGGACGGTAAAGGATTATGGCTAATGCATGTCAATATCTTTCCGCATGTTGGATACGAATTGCCGATACTTGGCTTTGATATTGTTGCTGGACCGAAGAAAATCACAGGTTCATTCATGGACTACAGCCCGCTGCATGGATTTCCACATCCGTATCATCAAGAAATGGAAAGAACTGTGGCAAACCTAACGTGGAATAAAGCACGTGAATTGCCGCCGTGGGCAAAAGAAATATTCTCAAAAGATATGATAGCAGTCGGTAATATTAATACCGATGAAGAGCTAGATCAATTTATTGAAGTGACTACACATTTAGTCGATCATTATCTTGAAAATTTAAAACACAATTCATTCATATCTATAAGAGACACTCTTCCGGTTCTTAACAAATATTGTCAGAACCAAAAACTTAATCCACATTTACACAGATCAATGCTCGCAATGGGTATATCAGAAGAACTTAAAGATCAATATGTAAATGATGTTTTATTTGAAGAGCATAATTAAACTCAAAAAAATGGAAAAAACAGTTGACAGTACTCGGATGTTGTGGTATAATACATATAACTCAGGGAATAAAAGTCGTTCAATTTGAAAAGAACAAATTTATTGTCTCTGTCACACACTGCAGCAATTGCGGTGATGTTAAAGCAACCTCTTACATAAGGAAATATAATATGGCAGGTAGTACATTAATGATTGAAAAAGCAGGACAGTCTTTAAAAGTAGACTATTTTGTAACAGAAACAGGCGCCGGTATTAGATGCTTTGTTAATAATGAATTTCTTAAAGAAGAAATTTATGAAGGTAAAAGCATTCATTGGGCAGAGTCAGCCGCACAGAACTGGCTAGATGGGATTAAAACTTTAAATGGATAAGGAGACTATGGTCGCACCAAGAACACCTGAAAAGGTACATCATGAAATTCGTGAAATGCTTGCAAGCGGAGTAAATTATATCGATGCACTTTGTGAATACGCACGCGTTAACGAATTAGAAATTGAAACTGTCGCGGATATCGTAAAGAAATCTTCAATACTAAAAGAGAAAGTACGTAGCGAAGCAGTAAAAATGAAACTGGTATTAAAAGATGATCAAGACCTCACAAAGCTATGCTAATGAAGAGAGTTTCAAATGGTATGTAAAATACCTGGCAATGAAACGACACTTCACAACAGATAGCTATGACTACGTAAAATATCACGGAAAAATCAAAGCATCTTACGAAAAATTTCGAACTCGTAATGATGCTTATTTTTTCGAGAAACTATCACGTAAAGAAAATCCAGAGCACTTAATGTTGGCTAATATGATAGTCAAACCTAATGCATGGATACGTGAAATAATAGAGCAAGAAGGTGAAGATCGCTATATTGAATGGCAACGGAAGATGGATACATTGACCCGAGTTTTCAAAAGCGATCTCGCTTTACTTGACGATAATTTTCAGGCTAATTTCACTGCGGTAAACGGTGAACATCCTTTTGTTATGAGACTTTATATGCAGAAAAAAATTAGCCTGGAAACCTTTAGTCTATTGACAAGTATTTCAAATATTTTTCCCTATTGGGAGAAAGAAATAGTTGACAAAATTATATCTTGTGATATAATAAGACTATCAAGAAAATACAGACCTTTCTTGACAATTGATGAAAAAAAGTTCAAAGATATTATCCGCGAACGATTTTTCGTATAAATAGATGGTGGAACAAATCCACACATACATCGCAATATAACCAACGCTATACACAGCAATACTATATAAGGAAAACAATTATGTCATTTGACGCATTGAAAAAGAACCGTTCAGCATCTTTACAAAAGTTGAACACCCAGCTCGAGTCAATCTCAACTAAGAGCTACCGAGATCCAAACGAAGGAAAAATGTGGAAACCAACACGCGACAAAGCGGGTAATGGTTTTGCAATCATTCGATTTCTACCAGCAGCAAACGGTGAAGAAATGCCATTTGTACGCATTTGGGATCACGGCTTTCAAGGCCCAACAGGTCTGTGGTACATTGAAAACTCACTAACAACAATCAATCAAGATGATCCAGTATCTGAATACAACGGTAAGTTGTGGAATTCAGGTGTGGAAGATGATAAAGCTTTGGCACGTAAACAAAAACGTCGTCTAAAGTATATCGCAAATATTCTTGTTGTAAAAGATAGTGCTAACCCAGATAATGATGGGAAAGTATTCATGTATCAATTCGGTAAGAAAATCTTCGATAAACTAAACGATTTAATGAATCCGCAGTTTGAAGATGAAACACCAGTTAACCCATTTGATCTATGGGAAGGTGCTAACTTCCGTTTAAAAATTCGTAAGTTTGAAGGATATCCAAACTACGATAAATCAGAATTCGATGCACCATCAGCGATTTCTGAAGACGATTCAGAACTAGAACGCGTCTATAATGCCGAGCACCCGTTGCAACCGCTTGTAGATCCAAGCAACTTTAAATCATATGCTGAATTGAAAGCAAAGCTCTATAGAGTACTTGCTCTCGACGAAGAAGCATCAGTACCTGCTAAAGCAGAAGATGATGAGTTTGATTTAAGTTCTATGGGTAATCAAGCAACACCGGCACCCTCACCAACCATAGCAGAAGCGGCACCAGCAGCACCAGCTGCAATGTCAATGGATGATGACGATGATCTATCTATTTTTAAGGAGCTAGCGAATGGCTAATAAAGTCTATGAAGAAGTTCTAGACTTTGACTTTGGTTTCAGCTTTATTGATGAAGAACTTCAGGAAAAAGAAGCTGAAGCCAAAGAAACTATTCAACAGGTCAGCAATGAAAAACAAAGCTTAGAGGATCAATTAACGTCCTCTAAGGTTAAAGCTGACGACCTTGAATATAGGCTAGAATTGCTATACAAAGCAGTTACTCCGTTTTTAGATAACTTATGTAAAAACGCAGATAAATCAACTATCTATTGGCCCGATCGTGTTGGGAAAATAGAAGCCTATAAAGGTAAACTATTGTCAATTGTAGAGGGAAATTAATATGAGTTTATTAGATAAACTAGTGAAGAATAGTACCATCAAACTGACGGCTCCTTTAATGGAATCAAAAGTTTATGGTAAGAAAGACATGGCACCCACCCAGGTTCCGATGGTTAACGTTGCACTATCGGGCCGTATTGATGGCGGACTTTCACCAGGACTCTTAGTGCTGGCTGGACCATCAAAACACTTTAAATCTGCATTTGCTTTACTTATGGCAGGTGCATATATGAAGCGTAATCCAGACGCCGTATTATTGTTTTATGATGCAGAGTTTGGTACACCTCAAGCTTACTTCGAAACATTTGGTATTGATATGGACCGCGTAGTCCATACACCAATTACTGATGTTGAACAACTTAAGTTTGATATTTCTCAGCAGCTACAAGAGATTGAAAAAGATGACAAAGTTATTATTGTCATTGATTCAGTTGGTAACTTAGCGTCTAAGAAAGAAACACAAGATGCACTAGATGGTAAATCAGTTGCGGACATGTCCCGTGCAAAAGCACTTAAGTCATTGTTCCGTATTGTAACACCACATCTTAATCTTAAAGACATTCCATTAATTGCCGTGAACCATACCTATCAAGAAATTGGTTTGTTTCCAAAGGCAGTTGTATCAGGTGGTACCGGTATTTACTATTCAGCCGATGCTATTTGGATTATTGGTCGTCAGCAAGATAAAGTTGGTAAGGATATACAAGGTTATCACTTTATTATTAATGTTGAAAAATCTCGACATGTTAAAGAGAAATCTAAAATCCCGATCTCAGTATCATGGGAAGGTGGTATTGTCAAGTGGTCAGGTTTAATGGAAGTTGCTGAAGCCGGTGGTTATCTAACTAAACCAAAAGTAGGTTGGTATGAAGCTATGGATCCAGAAACTGGTGTCGTGCTTTCAGAGAAGTTGATGAGAGCAAAAGAGATCGTTGATAATTCTGAGTTCTGGCTTGACCTAATGGAGAAAACAAACTTCTCTACATTCATTAAGAACATGTTTACGATTGGTGCCTCTGGTAGCATTATGCGTGAAGATGAAGTTGTTGATGAATCTGACACAGAAAATGTTGCATAAAACAGTTGACAAATAGTCAATTTTATGTTATTATATAATTAATAAAATGCAGGCAGCTTCGGTTGCCTGTATTCAACTTAGCAACTGGATATCCAATGATCGAAACTACTGTACTCGCTAATCTTATATTCAATGAAGAATATTATCGCAAAGTATATCCTTATATTAAAGGTGAATATTTTGATGATAATAATCTCAAGAAAATATTTGATACTTATTCAACATACGTGGAGGAATATAAATCGCCTCCATCAATCGAAGCTTTAAAGATATCGCTCGACAAACGTAAAGATTTAAACGAAGACTCATACAAGGGTATGATGGACACCGTTGAAACTTTTGCACGTGACGAAGATACTAACTTTGATTTTCTTGTTTCAGAAACAGAAAAGTTCTGCCAAGATAAAGATTTATTTAATTCAATACGTAAAGCTATCCTTATTATGGATGGAGAAGACACTACGAACGATAAGGGTTCTATACCTAATCTATTGTCAGACTCTCTTGGGATAAGCTTTGATACATCTGTAGGTCATGATTTTATTGAAGACTCAGATGAACGTTATGAATTTTACCATCGTAAAGAAGAACGCATGCCGTTTGATATTGATCTATTGAACAAAGTTACCAAAGGTGGATTGCCTCGGAAATCTATGACTGTGCTCCTGGCAACCACCGGTGGTGGTAAATCATTAGTGAAATGTCATGCAGCAGCTAGTTATCTTATGACAGGTAAGAATGTTTTATATATTACTATGGAGATGGCGGAAGAACGTGTCTCTGAACGTATAGATGCTAATATGATGGATGTGACTCTCGATGAGCTTAAGATATTACCTCGTGATGTTTATAAGAAACGCATGGAGCGTATTAAATCAAAATGTGCTGGTAAGCTTATAGTAAAAGAATACCCCACAGGTTCTGCACACGTTGGACACTTCCGTCATTTACTTAATGAACTTAAAATGAAAAAGAACTTTGAAGCCGACGTAATCTTTATTGATTATCTTAACATCTGTGCATCGTCAAGAGTTAAAGGTGCGGCTGCAGCTAATAGCTACACATTAGTTAAATCAATTGCGGAGGAAGTACGTGGACTTGCTATGGAATACAATTGTGCCGTTGTTACTAGCTCTCAGTTTAATCGTGATGGGTACGGCAATTCTGACGTCGATCTTACGAATACTTCTGAATCCATGGGTATTACTCATACTGCTGATTGTATTCTTGGCTTAATCACAACTGAAGAGCTTGACAGCCTTGGCCAACTTATGATTAAACAACTTAAAAATCGATGGGGTGATCTAGGTCATTATCGTAGGTTTGTAGTTGGTATTGATCGTGCAAAAATGCAAATATTTGATCTTGAAGAGAGTGCTCAACGTGGCATTGGTGGTACAAGTGCCGCTAACACTGCATCATTTAATCACAGTGATGACAATCCTGCGTTTGATAAAACTGCATTCGGTCAAGGTAAGAAAACAATGTTCCAGGCTGGAGGTATTTCCTGATTATAAATAACAGAAAGAATATTAATCTGGGAATTTATAACAATGGAATCTTTCAAACAGCATATTGATGCATTAAACGAAAGCGCCGCATCTGATAGATATGAAAAATCGTGTGCTGATTACCTTAAAACATTTGGACTTAACGCTACTAGACCTAAAGTAGATAACACATATTCAGACTTAGTTGTCAAGGGTGTTGTTAAAGAAGACATATGGATTGAAGTAAAAATGAATCATACGGACCAGCTCGGAAATACTCGTGCATTTTGGGACGGCAAGAAATGGGATGCGGCTTTAGATAAAAAAGGTCCATCTAAAGGTAAGCTCAGCCCGCTTAAAGTTTATATCACTAAGACATTAGATGTTGAAGGTAAAGCTTTTGTTAACGCACTGCGCAAGCATGTGGGTCGTCAGGATATTATTATTCCTACAACTATTGGTATGCTTAGAGATTCGAAGTCTGTTACCCGTGACGAAATGATTGATTTCCTTAAAGGTCAAAAGAATCAATATCTTATAAGTTTGCCGAATAAAGATTTAGGTGCATTAGTAACTGAACATTATACTAAAGGTAAAACTGAACCAACATATTATATTCAAGCTGGCGACGACTTCTATAGGATTGGTACTAAAGATCCTTTAAAACTTGGTAATAAAGTTCCGCTCTTCTCGGGCACTGGACCATTCCGCATGCGTGTTGGAATGAGAACAAACTATTATGAAGTACAGCCTGAAGTTAAGATTACGGGTGGAATGCCTAAGAGTAATTATTCTATTAAGCCAGGTACTAAAAAGAAAAATCCATTCGAGGATTATATTAAATGATACGATTTAAGCAATTTATTGCAGAATCAAAAAATACTCATATGGAACACCTCGAGGATAATATCCTTAATAATGGTGTTGAAGGTACACGTGATTCTATTAACTTTCTAAGGGCATTGAGAGATATGCTTGCCGGCGGAAGTAAATCTAAAATAAATGTTACAGTAAAGTGGGACGGAGCTCCTGCTATTTTTTGTGGTACTGATCCATCTGATGGTAAATTCTTTGTTGCTAAAAAGGGTATCTTTAATAAGAACCCAAAAGTTTATAAAACAAATGCAGATATTGATGCTGACACAGTAGGCAAGGATAGTCTAAATTCTAAATTAAAATTAGCGCTTGCTGAGTTTTCGAAACTTGGTATTAAAGGCGTAGTACAAGGTGATTTTTTATATGATAAAGCTGATCTTAAAGTGGTGGATATTGACGGTGAACCGCATATTACTTTCCACCCTAATACGATTGTTTACGCGGTACCTCAAAATTCAGAGCTCGGCAAACAAATACTCGGATCCAAGGTCGGTGTGGTTTGGCATACAACATACCGAGGAGCAAGCTTTGAAAAGATGTCTGCATCTTTTGGAGAGGAGATTGCATCAAATCTCACGCAAGCCAAATCAGTCTGGTCAGTAGATGCCGTATATAAAGATTTATCAGGTACAGCTAATTTAACTAAAAAAGAAACCGATGCAGTAACTAAACTCTTGTCAGCTGCCGGTAAGAAATTTAATACTATTAAGAAAGAAACTCTTAATGGGATATCTGACAATCCAGATACTTTAATGAGAGTTAAACAGTTTGTTAACGTTAAAATTAGAGCTGGTGAAAAGATTAAAAATCCTCGTACCTTTGCTAAAGATCTTGTAAAGTTTATTGATGCTTATTACGAAAAAGAAGCTGGTAAACTTAAAACAGATAAAGGCAAAGCACGTAAACGAGCTACTAAAGATGCAACTTTAACATATTTCAAACGTACTCCGGTAACTCAGATTGTTGCAATGTTTGAATTATACAATATGATTATAGATGCAAAACAAGTTTTAATAACTAAACTTGATCGAGCTAAAAAGATTAGCACTTTCTTAAAAACAGAAAATGGTCTCGAAGTAACTGGTCAAGAAGGCTTTGTTGCTATTGATCATATGGGTAAGAATGCAGTTAAGCTTGTTAATAGATTAGAGTTTAGTAATGCAAACTTCTCAGACAAATACATTAAAGGGTGGATGAAATAATGGCATGGATAACAGTACCAGGAAGTAACGGTAATTGGGAATATGATAATGCACCAACATTAGGTACTCTTGTTGCCAATGCAAAAGCATCTCCTGACGATCAATATTACCGTGCAAACGGTACCGTAACAGCAGGCATCAGATCATTCACACCACCTGGCGGATCTTTACAAGAAACATATGTTAAGTGCCGTAAAATAACCGGTGACATTTATGCGGATACATATGCTAATGGTCCTTGGTCAGAACTTTCTAAAAACTATTATGACGCAAAGGTATAATTAAATGGCTGAAATACATTACTTAAAACGAGATAAGAACGAAGCAGTAGTTAAAGTTTACTCTTCTGCGTCTAGTGGTGAAACAGTTGATATTGCTTTATCTGACCTTATATCATCTGGCGAAACGTACACAGCTGGAGATGCTAATGTTACTCTAAAAGAAATATTCTGGGGTGTAAAACCAAACAAACATATTGATGTAAACAGATGGGACGGCGCAGCTTCTCACGGACATTATTATTTGGTTGGCGCGTCAGAACATACCTTTGTTGGTTTTGTGGACAACGCATATTCTGATGCTGATATACGTATGGTATCAGACGGACCTTTCCATTGCATCATCAAACTAAATAAAACTGGCGGTTATTCTTAAAAGTCAATTTGACAAAGTGTCACATATTCCGTAAGTGACTATCGGCTATATTAAATTGGTAAGGGTTATTTACCAACTTTGCTAATAAATAAATTTGTAAAACAAGTTAACATTTATTAGAAAAGGATTAATTATGGCACACACATTCTTCAACGTTACTAACAACTCGAGCATGCTATCAGTAGCAGCATATCGCCTAGTAACATTTATCGAGTCTCTTGCTGCAAGAATTGCTAAAGCAAAAGAACGTCGACAAACTTACAACACACTCCACAAATTAACAGATCGCGAACTTCACGACATCGGTATTAGCCGTTGCGATATTCGTGCTATTGCTAATGACACATATGAAGACAATCGTCAACGCGATATGTTTCCATATACACCAGTTAACTCAAACTTAGAAGGTTCAGTATAATGTATATTGCACGAGAAGCAGACGCAGAAGTATCAAGTTTAATTCGCAATATTGGAAAATGGTTCGTTGCAATTGCAATGGGATTATGGGCAGTTGGTGAATCAGCAGGTAGAGCCCGTGCAGCAGAAGCACTATGGAGAGAAGGCTACCACGAAGAAGCTAAACGATTAATGACAAGGAATGATTAATGTTTAAACGATTTTTAAAATTAATGGAATACCGAAGTTACTGTATGAGTATAAAACAATTAAGAGACATGG